>Ga0172382_10000590_pt1 | contig 68312 bp, 103 predicted proteins | sample Leawel138RmetaG_FD_122245 | JGI IMG/M metagenome (GOLD analysis project Ga0172382, IMG submission 122245) | Leachate microbial communities from a municipal landfill in Southern Ontario, Canada - Leachate well 138R metaG | ecosystem: Engineered > Solid waste > Landfill > Unclassified | place...
ATGGGGGGCCTGCAATCGCAGCGACGGCCTCCGTGCGATCCGCGCTTTCGAGCGGCTGAACGGCAAGCCCTTCAACCCACACGACCAGACGTGCTGCGCCATCGTGCGCGGCACCGGCCCCAAGCACCGCCGCGCGCTATTCGGGCGCGTGGCCGCGCACAACAAAGGAGAATGACATGGCGATTTACGGAGTGACGATCAAAGGCCGGCGCAAGCGCCTGCTGGTCAAGGCGACCAGCGCCGCCGAGGCCAAGGGCCTGTTCGTCGAAGCCAAGGCCCTGACGGCCGAGGAAATGCAGGACGCGCTCGATGAGGGCGAATCGGTCTGGAAGCCCGGCACCGATCTGCCCGACGACGAAGCCGCCCCCGAGTCCACCACCACGGAACAGCCGGCCGAGGCCGACTGATACCGGGGCATTGCCCCCGCCCCGGTGGGCCGGTCGGACGCCCCCCCCACATCGTCCGGCCGGCCCTTTTCATCCCGAGAGGAACATCATGCCGAAACAAGTTGAGATCACGCCCGATGTCCGCGCCGTGCTGGCGCGCGGGGCATGGGCCGAAGGGGGCACGTTCCATCTGCCCGACGGCCATCTGGAGCGCCCGCTCTATGAGGCCTGCGACAAGGTGCTGCGCGCCCTTGGCGGCAAATGGGACCGCAAGGCCCGGGGTCATCGCTTCGCCGCCGACAAGCGCCAGGCCCTTGACGACGCGCTGAACAGCGGCGTCGCCGTCGATCAGAAGCGCACACTCGAACAGTTCTTCACCCCCGACGATCTCGCCGAGCAGATCGCCACCATGGCGGCCATCGAAGAAGGGATGCTCGTGCTGGAGCCTTCGGCCGGGGCCGGTGCGCTGGCCCGCGCGGCGCTGTGGCGCGGGGCCAATGTGATCGCCATCGACAAGGATTCGGCGATGATGCCGCTCCTGCTGGAGGTTGCTGATCAGTGGCCCGGACAGGTGCGCCGGGTCTGCGAGGACTTTCTCGATTGGGAGCCGGGCAATGACCCGCCCCCGTTCAACCAGCCGATTGACGTGGTGCTGATGAACCCGCCGTTCGGTCGCGGCGCGGATATGGTCCACGTCGCGCACGCCTTCCTCTTTCTCAAGCCGGGCGGCGTTCTGGCGGCGATCATGTCGCCCCACTGGACCTTCGCCAAGGATAGCGTCTCGCAGGCTTTCCGGGGCCTGATCAACGAGCACTCCCATGATTGGACCCCGCTGCCCGAGGGGTCTTTTCGCGCCAGCGATACCGGCGTCTCGACGGGCATTCTCACCATACGGAAAGGAACAATCTGATGCGGATCGTCCAACTTCACGCCGAGAACTATAAGCGGCTCGGCGTCGTCGAAATCAGCCCCGAGGGGCACATGATCACCGTCGGCGGCAAGAACGGCCACGGCAAGTCCAGCGTCCTCGGCGCGATCTATGTCGCCCTCAAGGGCCGGGCCGTCGCTCCGCCGAAGCCCATCAGGGACGGCGAGGAGAAATGCACGATCCGCCTCGATCTGGGCGACATCGTTGTGACCCGGAACTTTCACCAGAAGGAGGGGCTGGAATATACCGACACCCTCAAGGTCGAGAGCGCCGATGGCCTGCGCTACAGCAAGCCGCAAGATGTCCTGAACGCGCTGTTGGGCGAGATCGGGTTCGATCCGTTCGAGTTCGTCAATCTCAAGCCGAAAGATCAGGTCGCCCGGCTCCTCCAGATGGTGCCGCTGGCGATTGATCTGGACGAGTTCGCCGAGGCCGACGCCTCCGATATGGCGAACAGGCGCGATGTGAACCGGGAGGTCGCCCGGCTCAAGGCACAGGTCGAGGGCATCCCCAAGGAGGAAGTGCCGGCCGATCTGGCCGACCGGGCGGCGCTGACCGACCAGCTTGGCAACGCCGCGAACACGAACGCGACCATCAGCCGTGAGGAACAGCGGCGTGAGGCCGAGCGCACCCGGATTGCCGGGGGCCGCGATCAGATCAAGACCAAGCGCGAGCGCGCCGAGGAACTGCGCCAGCAGGCCCACGCGCTGGACGAGGAGGCGAACGATCTGGAGGGCAAGGTCAACGCCGCCGAGAAGGCGCTCGATGATCTGCCGGCGCTGGACCCGTTCGTCGATACCGACGAAATCCGCCAGAAGCTGCGGGACGCCGAGGCCGCGCAGGCCATCGCCGACCGGCAGGCGCGCCGGGCCGAACTGGTCGCCGAACTGGAGGCCGCCGAGAAGAAATCGCAGGGCTATACCGATGCGATGGCCGAGCGGGCGAAACAGCGCAACGAGGCGCTGGCCAGCGCGGAAATGCCAGTCGAGGGCCTGTCGTTCGCCATCGGCGAGGATGGGGCCGCAACCCTGATGTGGGAGGGCCTGCCCTTCGACAAGGACCAGATCAGCACCGCCGCCCAACTCCGGGTCAGCACCGCGATTGGCATGGCGGCGAACCCGCGCCTCCGCGTCCTGCGGATCATGGACGGCTCCCTGCTGGACGAGGACTCCATGCGGATGCTGGCCGAAATGGCCGAGGCCGAAGATTTCCAGCTTTGGGTCGAGGTCGTCGGCGAGGGCGGCGTCGGGATCATCATGGAGAACGGCACGATCAAGGGCGCGCCGGCACCCGAGCCGGACGCCGGCCAGGATGAAAGCGCGGCCGAGGAAAAGCCGAAGGCCAAGGCGAAGAAGGCCGCACCGGCCAAGGACGAAGGGAAATTGCTGTGACCCAATATCTGACCGCCAAGTTCTCCGAGGCCGACAAGCGGGCCTATACCTATCACAATGACGGCGACCCGGTTGCGGTCGGGGACCGGGTGCTTGTGCCCGGGCGGGGCGACAAGCCCCGCACCGTCATCGTCGCGGAAATCGGCGTCGCCAAGCCCGAGGGCTTCGACACCAAGGCGATCCTCGGTCTGGCCCCGCCGCCAGCCGAGGAGGAAGGCAAGCTGCTATGAGCGCCGCCGATCTGACCCCCGCCATGCGCCAACAGTGCGCGATGCTTTGCGGCTATATCCGCAACACCGCGCAGGTGCCCCTTGCCCTCCATGATTTCGACGACGACTGGACGCCGGCCGGCGACACCTATCGCGATTGGCTCAAGCAGGGCGGCTATATCGAGGAGCGCGCGGCCGACCCAGAAGCCGGCGAGCCGGGCGGCATATACCTGACCCCGGCCGGCGAGGCCTTGCTGTGAATGCCGGCGACAACCGGCTTGAGCCGGACACCGTGGCCGACAGCGACGACGGCCATTGCCTGCACAGCATCGCGATCAGCCTCAAGCGGATCGCTGATGCCGTCTCCGCTGGCGGCACCGTCGATAGGCTGGCGGGGCTGCTTGATCCCGAGAACCCCGAGGGCTTCTTGCGGGCGAGCATCAACTGTTACGGGGAGGGAATTGGCGAAGCCCTCCAAGGTCAACTCGTGCGCGGCCAGCGCGGAATCGATCAATACGAAGGGCGATAGACCATGAACAAGCGCGATTACGAGAAAGCCATCGAAGCCGAGGTCGAGAACTGGCCCGGCGTCACCGTCGAGTTCGTCAACCCGACGGGCAAGGGGCACCCCAAGGCGAAGTTCACCTATGACGGCAAGATGCTGTCGCAGGCCTATGCTGGCACCCCGTCCGACGCCGCGTTCGGCGTCCATCAGATGCTCGGCGACATGCGGCGGTGCATGAAGAAACTCGGGGCCACCCGGACCAAGCCGGAGCCGAGCAAGGAGGAGGACGAGGCTCCCTATCGCAAGCCGAACGACGGCCGGGCCAAGCGCCCAGACCCGGTGAAGCGCGATCCCGCTCCCCCGGTGCCCGATGTCGCCGACAAGCTGGTCGCTGTCGGCGCTGCAACCCCAGAACAGGCCGAGGAGGCCCGGGCGGCAAAGAAGGCCGAGCCGGTGATCATGATGCGCCGCGAAGGCCCGGAGGGGACGCAGGACCAGCCGGACGAGGACGCGATCAGGGCGGCGTTCGAGGCGCGCGTCGCGGCCATCGTGGACGGCATCTATTTCGGCCTCCCCGCCGATGTCTATCACGCCGTCCCCCGACTTTCGTCATCGGGGATTCAGAAGATCTGCGTCAGCCCGGCGACGTTCTGGCGCGGGTCATGGTTCGACCCAGATCGGCCGGCCGCCGACGAGGACGAGACGATCTGGCAAATCCTCGGCCGCGCCTATCACACGGCCAGGCTGGAGCCGCACCTGTTCGAATCGACCTATGTGCGGGAACTCGACAAGGCGGACATGCCGAAGGGGTCGCTGTTTACCGGCACGGACATGGGGCCTGTGCTGGAGGAGTTCGGCCTCAAGAAATCGGGCAGCGTGGCGGAACAGGCCGAGCGGCTGGCCGACGCCGGCTTCCCGGTCAACAAGCTATGGCACATCGCCAAGGCCGAGTGGGAGGCCGCGCGCAATGGCCGGACACCATTGCCGGCCAAGCACTACGACCAGATGATCACCGACCGCGACCGGATCACGGCCAACAGTCAGATCGCCCCGCTCCTGCAAGGCGGCGAGGCCGAGGTTTCGATCTTCTGGACCGATGAGCATGGCGTCCAGATGAAGGCCCGCGTGGACTATCTGACGCGCGATCATTGGGCCGACTTCAAGACGTTCGACAACAGCCGGGGCAAGCATCTGCGGCAGGCGCTGGTCGATGCTGTGCGATACAACCGCTACTACATTCAGGCCCCGGTCTATCGCGAGGCAATCGAGCAGATCAGGATGAACGGCCTCCAGATTATCGAGGCGCAGACCGATGATCAGCAAGCCCTCGTCGCCGCGCTCCAGATGAAGCCGGGCGAATTGGCTTGCTGGTATATCTTTCAGGAGAAGGGCGGCATCCCGAACCTGCTGGCCTATGAGTTCCCGTTCTACTCGGTCCCCTACACCCGCCTGTTCGAAGCCGATGCGTTCGCCAAGGACGAGGCCCGCAAAAAGGCGGTGCTGGAGGCGCAGAAATCGCGGACATCGCTGTTCATCAAAGGTGCCGGCGAGGTCTTGCAGGCGAAAAAGCTGTTTGTCCTCTACAGCCAAGTCTATCAGCCCGGCGAGCCGTGGGCACCGATTGAAGCGGTGGGCACGTTCAGCGACGAGGACTTTCATCCATATTGGCTTGAAGGCTCGCTGGTATGATGGAGCGGTGGAAACCCGTCGTCGGCTACGAGGGCCTATACGAAGTCAGCGATCAGGGGCGCGTGCGCAGCTTGGATCGCTGGTATGATCGCCCCGCGTCCCGGCGCAAACCGAAGCCGTGGCGTCGCTGCTACCCCGGCCAGATGATCAGCGTCGCGCCGAACGGGGCGGGCTATCCCCGGGTCAACCTCCATCGCAACCGAAAGCGCGAGGAAAAGCTGGTCCACTGGCTCGTGCTGGAGGCGTTCGTCGGGCCTTGCCCGGCCGGGGAGGAGGGCTTGCACGGCAACGACATCAAGACCGACAACCGGCTGTCGAACCTGCGGTGGGGCACCCGCTCCGACAATGTGAAGGACGCGATCAGGAACGGACGCGCTTTCCCGTTCAGGAGGGCGGCATGACCGATCTTCTCGGCCAGCCGGACCCGATAATCCGGGTCGTCGATTTCGAGGCCACCGGCCTTGAGATCGGCGCGGCGGTGGTCGAGGTCGGGTTCACTGATCTGAACGCGGCCACCCGGGAAATCGGGGCGACCAGCGCCACGCTTTGCCGGGTCGCCCAGATGCCGCCAGCGACCCGGGCCATCCACCATATCCGCGCCGAAGATACGGCGGGCTTTCCGCCCTACGATCGCCGCTGCCTCTATGAGGACGCGGTGCGCGCCGGGGTCTATGCTTGGGCGGCGCACAGCGCGCAGTTCGAGGAGCGCTATCTGATCGGATCGCTCCCGACCTTTTGCACCAACAAGGCGGCGTTGCGCCTCTGGCCGGACGCGCCAGGCCACAGCGTTTTCGCGCTCCTCTATTGGCTGGAGGATCAGGGCCGGGTCACGTTCGATCAGGCCCGCGCCCACCCCCCGCATCGCGCCGGCCCCGACAGCTACGCCACCGCCGTGCTGTTGAAGGCGATGCTGGACGAGGGGCTGACAGGCCGGACGCTGCGGGAATGGAGCGCCGAGCCGAGGATATTCCCGACATGCCCAATCGGGGATTGGCGCGGCCGGCCATGGGCCGACTGCGATTGGGGCTTCCTGCAATGGATTTTACGCAAGATCGAAGACCCGGAGATCCGCTTCAACGCGGCGCTCGAACTTGAACGAAGGGAACACAGCGATGAACGATAAGACCAAGACCAGCGAGCCGGTGACGGCCGATTTCACCGAGGAGGTCGCCCCCGCTGGCGGTCGCGATCTGGCCACCCGGGAAGATCAGGGCCGCTCGATTTCCACCACTGGCGAGCAGTCGGCGTGGAACCCGATGGCCATGATGTCGATGGTCCGCGAACTGGCGCTCGACGAGCGGATCGACGGCACGAAGCTGGAGACGATCATGCGCGTCGCCAACGAACAGCAGGACCGGGCGCGCGAGATCGAGTTCTATCAGGACAAGAACAAGGCGGTGCGCGACATGCCGCTGATCCGCAAGGACGGCCGGATCGTCATCCTCGACAAGCAAAACCCCGAGGACATGAGTAAGGCCCGGGTGCAGGGGCATTTCGAGAAATGGCCCGATGTGCAGGCGGCGATCACCCCGGTTCTGGACCGATACAATCTGACCCTGACCCACAAGATCGACCATGCCGACGGCCAGACGGTCGTCATCGCCGTGCTGACCCATGACAACGGCTATCGCGAGGAAAGCGGGCCGATGCGGCTCCCGATTGATTCCAGCGGCGGCAAGAACAACGTCCAAGGGGCCGGCTCCTCGCAGACCTATGGGATGCGCTACACCGCCCGGGCCATCTGCGGCCTCAAGTTGGTCGGCGGCCAGCAGGACGACGACGGCAATCTGACCGCGATGTCGGACGAGCCGCTGAACGATCAGCAGGCGCGGCGGCTTGAGGAGGCACAGCGCGCGGCCGAGCGTGGCCCCGAAGCCTATGAGACGTGGTTCTCGTCGATCCCGGCCATCGACCGGGCGTGGATGATCCAGTCCGGCCGTCACGCCGCCCTCGGCGGCAAGGCGGCGCTCCCGGGCACCAAGCCGGAGCCGAAGGCCGACAGCGCGCCGAACGATCAGGGCGGTGCCCCCAAGGGCAACGGGGGACGCAAGGGGCCGACGACGACGCCGGAGGACTGGACCAAGCAGTATGAGGCCGATTGTGCTGCGGCGGCCGATCTGGGCACGCTGGCCGAATTGCAGGACCGCCAGCGCAAGACGCTGAACGCCCTCAAGGAGCGCGACAAGGCCCTCCATGATCGCTGCGTCAAGGCCGGCTCCGACGCCTACTCCCGGCTGTCCGGCCAGGATGGCGGCGACGGCGATATGTTCGGCGGGGAGCAGGGCTGATGGCGTTCTACATCAACCGCGTGACCATCGTCGGCCGCTTGGGCGCTGATGCCGAAATGCGATCATTCCAGAACGGCGGCGCGGTGGTCAATTTCCGCGTCGCCACGTCCGAGACGTGGAAGGACCGCAACGGCGAGAAGCAAGAGCGCACCGAATGGCACACCATCGCCGTTTTCGCGAAATGGCTGATCGACGACGCCTCCAAGCTGCGGAAGGGCGACATGGTGATGATCGAGGGGATGCAGCAAACCCGGAAGTGGCAAGATCAGGGCGGCAACGACCGCTACAGCACCGAGTGCGTCCTCAAGGGCTTTGAGCACACCTTGTTCAAGATGGCCCCGCGTGATCGCCAGCAGGGCGGCGGCGGCGGTGGTCGCCGCGATGACTATGGCGGCGGCGGCGGATCGTCGGGCGGCTTCGGCGGCTCGTCTGGCGGCGGCGGATTCCAAGACGATCTCGACGACGACGTTCCTTTTTGAGCATGGCCGGCCCCGCTCCCCTTCCCCCACGCGACGGCGACAAGATTCAGGCTCGCCAGCGCATCAATGTCGAGGTCCGCACAGGGCATCGTCCGCACCCGAACACCCTACCTTGCGTCGATTGCGGGCACGTCTGGCGCGAAGGGGAGCGGCGGCACGAATACGACCATTATCGCGGCTATGGGGCTGATCATCATTACGATGTCGAGCCGGTATGCACCCTTTGCCATGCGCGCCGCGATAGCGAGAAAGCGAACCAGACTCATTGCAAGTCAGGACACCCCTTTAATGAGGAAAACACGGGACGAAAGGCAAACGGCACAAGGTTTTGCCGAGAATGCCAGCGCATCCATGACCGGAAAAGGAAACGACCAGATGGCTACTGGACCAGAGAAAACCGCCGCAAAAGAGAAGCTAAAGCGGCTGCTCGAAAGAGAGGGGACGGGGATTAGTTGGGCCGATCTGACGATGAATCCGTGGATAGGCTGCACCAAAGTCAGCCCCGCGTGTGATCATTGCTATGCCGAAGATCTGGCAACCAACCGCCTCGGCGTCGAATGGGGGCCGGGCGCACCCCGCCGCCGCACCGCGCCCGGAACATGGGCCAAGGTCGCCCGCTGGAATCGGATAGCCGAGGAGGCTGGTGAGCGGCTGACCGTGTTCTGCGCCAGCTTGGCCGATGTCCTCGACAATGCCGTCGATGATCAGTGGCGGCGCGATCTGGCGGCACAGATCATCGCGACTCCATGGCTCGACTGGATGCTGTTGACAAAGCGCATCGGCAACGCCCGCAAGATGCTGTCGGCGATGTTCCCCGATGGGGTGCCGCCCAACGTCGCGCTCGGCGTCACCATCGCCAACCAAGAGGAGGCCGACCGCGATTTGCCCCGGGCGCTTTCGGTCAAGGCTGGCCTCGGCATCAAGCGCCTGTTCGTCTCGATGGAGCCGCTGCTTGGCCCGGTCGATATCAGCCGGTTCCTTTCGGCCATCGACCTTGTGATTGTCGGCGGCGAGAGCGGCAAGGACGCGCGGATCATGCAACTCGATTGGGTTCGCTCGCTACGCGACCAGACGAAAGCGGCCGGCGTGCCGTTCCATTTCAAACAATGGGGAGAGTGGATCGCGACAGCGCAGATCGGCTTCCACGGATTCGAACGGTGCCGGCGCGTCGATATCGCGCCGCACGCCTATTTGCGGGTGGGGGTCCGTCGTTCTGGGCACACCATCGACGGGTTTGAGCACAGGGAGCACTTTCAATGACCGAGACGCATATCAGCACGAAGGACAAGCCCGGCGATTACGACGCCATCGAGACGGCCAAGCCGGGTGAGCCGCTGTTCGCAATTCAGGGCGGCGACCCCCTTGGCCCCAAGACCGTGCTTTTCTGGGCGGGCGAGGCGCGCAAGCTGGCCGGCGAAACCGAGAACGAAAAGGACCGCGAACGCCTGCTCCGCAAGGCGACCATGGCCGAGGAGGTCGCTTGGGCGATGCAGGAGTATCAGCGCGGGGTCGCGCCGCCAGAGGAAGTCCGGGCCAACTATGCCGACGAGGGCCTGTCATTGCCGGGCGACCCGAGCGACCGGGTGAAGATCCGTTCCGCCCTGATCGCCGCCGTCGGCCGGCTGAACAACGCGGTCGGCATCGCCAAGGAGGTCGAGGAGGCCCTTGCCGTCATGGAGCAGCACCCCGAGGCGCAAGCCGTCATCCTGAACGGCGTCGATGAACTCAAGGACGCCGCCGCCCTAATCGAGCCGCGACGCGGCAACGAACGATCCTGATCAGACCACCACGGAGAACCAGAATGGACGATATCAGCCCGGAAATGGCCGACGCAGCGGCCCGCCACATCAAAGGCGCGACAATCGCTTGGGGGGCGGGTCAGTGCTACGACTTCGACCAGCCGAACCCCGAGATCATCACCATTGAGGACGTGGCCTATGCGCTGGCCTATACCGTGCGCTGGCGCGGCCAGGCGCGCGCGAACGGCCGGCGCGTGTTCTACGGCGTCGGCCAGCACGTCGTCTTCGGGACCGAGGAAATGCTGGCGGCCGGCCACAGCCGCGCCGACGCGCTGGCGTTCCTGTTCCACGAGCCGGACGAGATCGTCCTGCCCGATTTCCCCGGGCCGGCGAAGAACTGCGTCCCCGGCTTTCGCGCCTTCGCCAAGCGGCAGGGCGTCGCGCTCCTCGATCGCTTCGGCGTCCGCATTCCGAACCCTGATCTGGTCAAGGCTTGGGACATGCGGATGATGGTCACGGAAAAGCGCGATCTGATGCCCGGGCACGAGGGCGACCGCTTCCACAGCAGCGACCGCAAGACGATCATGGAGGCCGAGTTCCCGCCTTTCGAGCGGCGCATCTATCCATACCCCCACCCTGATCAGGCCGCGATGCGGTTTCTCGGTCTGTGGGCCGAATTGCGGGAGGCGGCATGATGGGCGATCTGTTCGACTATGGCGCGCCGCCTGATCCGTGGCCCATCGAATCCGGCATCCCTATCAGCCGGGACGAAAGCCCGCGCCAGCGCACCAAATGGGCGAGGCCCGATTTCCAGACGCAACTTGCCCGGCTGGAGGTCGGCCAGTCCTTTACCGTCACGCCTGAAATGTGCGGCGGCGCACCACTGATCGTCGTCCAGAATCTCGCGTCGGGTGCGGCGGCGACCTATTGCAAGGGCTTCACACCCGGCGCTCGGCGCTTCACGACACGCCAGATCGGCGGGCGCTTCGTGCGGGTCTGGAGGACCGTTTGAGCGCCTATTACAACGAGAACGACCCGGTTTCTGCCGAGTGGCTGCGCCGCCTGATCGCGGCCGGCCTGTTACCGGACGGCGAGGTCGATGAAAGGGATATCCGCGATGTCGCGCCAGCCGAGCTTATTCGATTCACCCAATGCCACTTCTTCGCCGGCATCGGCATCTGGCCTCTCGCCCTCCGACGCGCCGGCTGGCCCGACGACCGACCTATCTGGACCGGATCATGCCCATGCCAGCCTTTCTCCTCGGCAGGCACAGGAGAAGGGTTTGCTGATGAGCGGCACCTTTGGCCGCACTGGCATTGGCTTATCCAGCACTGCCGGCCTCGGGTCATTGCTGGCGAGCAGGTTGCGACGAAAGACGGCCTCGGGTGGCACGATCTTGTATCGGACGATCTGGACGGAACAGGCTACGCCTGCGGGGCGGTCATTATCAGCGCTGCGGGCTTCGGGCTGGACTGGCGGGGCAGCGCCGAAGCGCGGCGCTTGGAACGGGCCATACGCCTTTGCGGAGATCCCATGGTCGCCCGGCACATGGCTTCCTTTGCCCGTTGGGCTGATCAGGCTCTTGCAATCGGCGGGTTCCATATCCGGGAACGCCAATACTTTGTCGGGCTGGAGCACAGCGAGTGCGCGCGACTGGAAGGACAGCGAGGGCATGGCGACGATGCGGCCGGATGGGAGCCGCGACAGGCTGGACCAGCTACCCCGGCAGGCCCTCTTGGCGGGCTGGCCGACGGCGATGGCGGGGACGCCGCGCCAGAACGGCCACAGCTACGCCGGGAACAACGACCAGAGCAGGAACACGATGGCGCTGGTCGGGGCGGACGTGGCTGGAGCGACGATCACGCCTCTGCCGGATTGGGGGCCGGCCAGGATGACAATCGACGGGGAGATTTTGACTGGCTGTTCTGCCGGGATGGAGAGTGGCGGCCTGTTGGACCCGGAACATTCCCGCTGGTTGATGCGAATCCCGGCCGAATGGGCGCGCTACGCGCCTACGGAAACGCCCTCGACGCTGAAACGGCAACAGCGTTCGTGAGGACGCTCATGGAGATCTTGCCGGCATGATCGAGGTTTTTCCTGTCGGCAATCGCTGGACGTGGACGCTGATCTGTGCGGCCGGCCGCGTGCTGGTCTATACCCCGGAAAGCTGGCCGTCCGATGGAGAGGCCGCCGCCGCTGCGAAAGCCTATCGGGCCGCCTTCTGGGCGCTGGCCGACCAGATCGACCATAGACAGGCCCGGGCGATCTGACGGCCCGGAGACGGCCAACGTCGAAGTGCCGGGCAACCGAGGCCAGATAGCAAAGCCGACGCGCTGGCCGCGCGCGCTCCGAATCCGACTAATGCGTTTTTCAGTTGCTGCGACCATCGCAGCAAGGCAACACGGCGTCACCACCACGGAGACGACCATGAGCCAGAGCAAACCGACCATCGCCGAACGCGCCCGGGACGCCATCTGTCCCGAATGCGGCGGCCAGGTTGTGCGCCGGAGCGCACGCGGCCCCAAGCCCACCTTCTGCTCGCCGAAGTGCAAGCGCGATCACGGCAACCGCCACATCGTCGAAGGCCGGGCGGTGATCGCTCTCCTCAAGGCATGGCGCATAGATCGGGGCACCGGGGAGATCGCTAAGACCGCCCTGACCCAAATGTGCCAGATCGTCGATCAGTTCAACGCGCAGGATCGCGACGCCGGGCGTCCCCGGGCCGATCTCTACGCCGCGAAACTGATGCAGGACGGGCGGCTTTTCATGGATCGCCAGAACCAGAAGAACGCCGCACGCGCGGGGGGCGACAGCGAATAGGCTGCGACCGTCGCATTTAATCGTTGCTGCGACGATGGCAGCGCGGCAACACAACCCCACCACCACCACGGAGAATCAATACCATGACCAAGATCACGACTCTGGACCGCACGGCCCTCAAGAACCTGCGCGAGCCTATCGAAGCGGAACTCAAGGCGCTCGGCGAGCGGCTCGGCCTTTCGCTGACCCTCGGCAGCGGCACCTTCGGCGATGGTGCCGAGGCATCGTTTAAGCTGATTCTCAAGGTCGATGACCCCGAGGTCAAGAACGCCGCCGCGCAGGCCGCGTGGGACCGCAATTGCCGCTACATCGGCATCGACTTCAACAAGCCGGAGGAGACGGGCCTGCGCCCCGAGGATTTCGGCACCGAGTTCCCTTATGGCGGCGGCACCTATCGCACCACCGGGATCGCCCTCAAGGGCCGGGGATCGCAGAAATATCCGATCCTCGCCGAGATCGTCACGGCCGGCCCGCGCGGCAAGGGCCAGCCCGGCCAGACCATGATGCTGCCCGAGACGGCAGTGCCCATGATCAGGGCCGCGACGGACGCCGCCAAGGCGAAAGCTGCGGCCTGACCCCCCGGGAGGGCGGGGGCCGCGCGCTCCCGCCCCGACGATGGGGCCAGACCCCCACCGGCCATCTGGCCACCCACCACAGGAGAATGACGATGACGACTCTGATGAAAGCCTCCCACCAATGGGCCGCGCGGCCCGACGACCAGCGGTTCACCAGCCTCGACGAAATGCTGGCGTTCAGCCGGGCGCAGCGCGAGCGGAGCCGCTCGCTGGCGGTGTCCAGCCGCCGCCTTGAAGCCCGCCCCGTTGCCGATGATCCCCGGGCGCTGGCGGTGCTTGGCCCCGATGGCCAGCCCACCCTCCCGTCGCATTGGGCGTTCGGCCAGTTGGCCAGCCGCATCAAAGCGCCGGCCGGCTATCTCCGCACCCTCCCCTCCGACATCGCGGCAGACGCGATCAACCACGGCCTCAAGGCACGCGGGATCGAGGACGTGGGCGCACTCCTCCGCATGGGCGAGGTCGATGGCGACAGTCAGATCATGCAGGGCGACACGCCCCAACTGGCCGCGCTGACCGGCCCCAACTATGGCCGCGTCTGGAACAGCGATGTGATCGCCGCCATCGTCCACCGCTTCGGCAATGGCGTGGACGGCGATTTCACGGTCCCCGGCGAGTTCGGCAAGACGTTGACCAGCGTTACCAAGGACAACACCACCCTGTTCGCCAGCGACCGGGATATGTTCATCTTCCTCGCCGATGAGCAGAACCGGATCGAAGTCCCGAACCGCCGCAACGGCCAGCCCGGCTCGCTCGCCCGGGGCTTTTTCGTCTGGAACAGCGAGGTCGGCAGCACCACGCTCGGCATCAGCACTTTCCTGTTCGATTATGTGTGCTGCAACCGGATCGTTTGGGGCGCGCAGGACGTGCAGGAAATCCGCATCAGGCACACGGTCAGCGCCCCCGACAAGTTCATCGAAGAAGTCGGCCCGGCGATGATCGCCTACAGCAAGTCCAGCGCGCAGGGGATCAACGACGCCATCGCGGCGGCGCAGGCCCGCAAGATCAGCGGCGAGGAGGACGAGGTTCTCGATTTCCTGACCAAGCGGACCCGGTTCAGCCGGACGCAGGCGCAGGCGATCAATCTGGCGCACATGGCCGAGGAAGGCCGGCCCATCGAGACGCTGTGGGACGCCACCGTCGGGATCACCGCCTACGCCAAGGGCCAGACCCATCAGGACGCTCGAATCGATATCGAGCGCGAGGGCGGCAAGGTCATGTCGATGGCGCGCTGACACCGACCCCCGGACCCCGGGCGGGCAACCGTCCCGGGGCGAGGATGGCCGATGTCAAAAGGAGACGCCCATGAACACCACCGCGAGGCCGACGCCATCGGTCACATATACTGGCACGGAGGTCGCCTTGCTGGCCGGGATCATCGCCGGGGCGCTCCCGGCGCTGGACGACGCCGATTTCGAGGTTGCCGATCTGTTGCTTGACAAGGCGATGGCGGCGCTCCCCCGCCCCATCGCGCCGGAATTGAACGCCCAGATCGCTCGGCTCCGGGCATCGCCGCCCGAGCGGTTCTGGACACGCCTGATCGAGAACGTCCCGGCCGGCCAGGCTTTCGATGTCATCGGCGCGGGCGTGGCAACCGGCGTCACCGCCTCGCGGGCTTGGCTCTTTCTGGAGGAACTGCGGGGCAAGAAGGACCGCCTCCTCCGCGTCGATGACCACCACTGGACGATCAAGCCATGACCGAAGCATCCGCCCGGGCCGCGTTGCACGCCCTTCATAACTGCACGGTCGTTCGCGCCCGGCTCGATCATCCCGGATTTTCCGTGCTGGTCGCGCTTGGCTACGCGCGCGGCCGGCCATTTCCCCAACACGAGGACGATCCGCACCCGCGCCGGGATTTCCGGCTGACAGATAAGGGCAAGCAGATCGCACGGAGCCTTTTCCCATGACCCTCTCTCACGCCCTGATCTTCGCCTTCTTCGTGTTCGCCGGCACCTTCGCGCTGGCCAGCCTGAACCACGATCTGCGCCTGCTGTGGGCGCGTTTCAAAGCCATCCGAGAGGAACTGAACGATGACGACGCCTAAGCACCCCGAGACGGCCGATCTGGCCCGTCGCGCCTATGAGGCTTCGGGCTGTCGGACGCACCCCGAGTTCGTCAAGCTGTTCGGCTCCGCGATCAGCCTCCGCTCTTTCCGGGCGTGGCTGGCCGGCGAGGTTCCGGCCGCGCCGCTGGCACAACTGATGCTGCGCGAGTTCGTCGCGGGCTGGAGGCCCACATGCAAGTGATGCGGAACAACGTCGGGGTCGGTGACGCCGAGCGCCTGATGCGCGAGGATATCGAGGCGCGGTGCGCGCTGGCCTTCGCCTGCGGTTGCCGCCTCGCCGTTGCCGCCGTCGTCTGCCCGACAAACTGCTGTTGGGCCTATGAGTTCGTCGTCCTGTCGCCGGGCGAGCGTGCCCCGGACGGATGGACGATCTACGAACAGCGCAACGGCCTTGCCGTCGGGCGCTCGGCATGACGGACGGGCCGCTGTTCGATCACGAGGCGGCGGTCAAGCCGCTCCTCGACGCCTACCCCCACACACAGGCAATCGCGACGTGCGGGCTTTGCGGCCAGCGTATCCACGGCCCGGCTGGCCTCTATGGCAACGGCTTTCTCAAGCACCCCGGCGAATGCCCGCCAGTGCCGCCGCCGATGCCGCCAGAGGGCATGTTGCTGTGACGCGCGCGGCCAAGCCCCCGGAGCCGCCGATCTGTTGCGAGTGCGGGATGCCGGCGACGCTGGTCCAGTCGCAGAAAATCTATCCGCACCGGCCTGATCTGTGGAACCGGCCGATGTGGCTATGCGACTGCGGAGCCTATTGCGGTTGTCACCCCGGCACCGAGCGCCCGTTGGGGCGTCCGGCCGGCCAGGCGACGCGCAAGGCGCGCTCGGCCGCGCACGCGGCGTTCGATCCGTTGTGGCAAGCGAAGATGCGGCGCGATGGCCTGTCGAAGAAGAAGGCGCGGGGAGCCGGCTATTTCTGGCTCGCCGAGCAATTGGAACTGGACCCCGAGGACTGCCACATTGGCGCGATGACAGAGGCCTATGCCCTGCGCGTCGTCTCGATCTGCAAGAGGTATCGCCGATGACCGATCTCCCCCGCCCCTCCAAGGCCCCCTGCGGGACGTGCCCCTACAGGCGCGATGTCCCGGCCGGGATATGGGACGCCAGCGAATACGAAAAGCTGCCGGCCTACGACGGCGAGACGTGGGCACAGCCCCCGGCGCTGTTCTTCTGCCATCAGAACGACGGTCATCTGTGCGCCGGGTGGGCGGGGTGCCACGAAACCGATCATCTGCTCGCCCTGCGCTTTCATCGCGTCGCCCCGGAGACGTTCGGCTATGTCAGCCCGGTCCCGCTGTTCGACAGCGGCGCGGAGGCGGCGGCGCACGGCCTTTCCGGCATCGATCGCCCCGACGCGCGGGCACTGGCCGCAATCGCCAAACTGGAGGCGCGCCGGCCATGATCAGCGACCGAGATCTTGTCGCGCTCCAGCGCAAGGGATCGCCTTTCACCAACACCCCGGTCCCCCGCGAAAGCGCCGAGGCGTCCCTTGCCCGGATCGCACAGAACGGGGCCGACATGGAGCGGTGGGAACTGGTCCCGGTCGATTCCTGTCGATGCTGCGGCGAGCCAGCTTGGGCGAACCTGCGTTGCACTAAGCATCAGGGCCGGACGCCATGCGTCGTCGAAGGCTGCAAGCGGACGACCAAGCGGTTCATGACCTATTACGTCTGCGGCGAGCACTGGAAAGCCTATGTGCCCCCGGGGTCGCCGGAACGCCGCGTCCTGAACCGGCTGGCGCGGACGGCGAAGAAACTCGGCTACAGCAAGACCGAGCGCTGGCCCGACGATCTGGAGGCGCGATGGTGGCGGGCATGGGATGCTATCGCCCGCCGCGTCCATCGGCGCAGCACCGAGGGCATGATGGACGAGGCCGAGATCAGGCGAATGTTCGGATGGGCGGACGAGGGATGATGACACGGCCTCGCACCCCGCCTATATAGGCTCTGTTTTCCGTGGTGGGAAAACAGCCGGGCTTGCCTGGCACGGCCCCGGGACGCTTCGGCGCTCCGGGGCCGCATCATTTCCGCCTTATGCGATATCTGATCAAGCGCCCCTGTGGGGCCTTTCATGCCGGGGTGGCCCGATGTGCCTTTGTCGGCCGATTAGCGCGCCAGCGGCCCGTCCAGCGATTTCGGGAGGCGGCTGGTATAATCGCGGAGCCATGCCGCGTCATCGGCGCAGGCAAACACGCGGCCTTCAAGCCGGACGACATACAGGGCAACGGGGCGCTCGCGCTCGCGCAGGCGCGTGACGAAGGCGTCATGCTCGGCGTGGGCCTGCTGGACCGTCGTGACCTTGGACCAGTCGATCACATACTCGGGCGGGATCGTGGGGCGCGCGTCGGCCCCGGTCAGTTCGGTGCAGTCCATCCGGTCGGGCGGGATGGGGATGGGCACCTGAATGCGCTTCTCCCCACAGGCGCTAACCGCCAAACAGCACGTCGAGAGGGCTAGAGCCAGCAGCCTCCGCTTCATCGAGCTTCTCCTTTTCCTGCGCGACCTTCGCGTTGTTCTGTTCGATGCGCTTGACGCTGGCATCGTTGGCCTTGCCCGCCGCCTCGGCCGCCTGGCGCTCCAGCTTTTCGCCGGCCGCGACCCACTTGGCGTCCGTGGCGCGCTCGCCGTCGTGATATGCGTCAGCGCGCAACCAGATCACCGCGCCGACCAGCGCCGCGATCACGAGGCCATAGGCCAGCAGGGGCGCGAAGCGTTCGCCGACGGCCTTAGCCGCGAGGCTGATCAGAAATCCCATGTTCGTCCTCCGTGGGTTCGGTGGGCACCGGCTCATCGCGGCTGTTGATGATTCGCGTCTGGGTCGGACCTTCGTCCTTTTTCGTGAACCACGCCGCCATGGCGAGGCCGACGAGGCCTTGCACGACGATGGCCTGCGCCAGCGTCTTGAACAGATCGTTGTCGGCCAGCGTGCGGTCGTTCGACAGCATCAGCAGCACGATCCCGGTCAGAACGAAAATGCCAGCCCCGGCGACCCCGCTCGGCTTCAAGCGGCCGATCTGGCGGTCGAGGAACTGCCAGACGTTCATGCCCCGGCCTTCTCGCGGCGCAGCAACTCCTCGATCAGATCGTCGAAGATGCGCTCGACATCGGCCAGCCCGAATGTGCCGCCGTTGATGGCGCGACGATCATCCTCGACACCCGGCGTCGCGGCCTTGGCGTCCAGATTGTGCGATTTCCAGAACCAGCCGGCCGACATCATGCCGCCCTCGGGCGTGCGGACATAAGCCGGCACGTCATCGACGCTCATCCCCATGGCGGCGGCGAACGCGCTCTGGTTGGCGCGGCCGGTCAGTTGCTTCGGGCCATAGCCCCGGAACCGCCAGCCATCGCCGGGTTGCGTGTTGCCGAGGTTCTTCGCCCCCCACTCGCCGCCGTAGAGGATATTGGCGAGGGCCTGCTGATCGGCAGCGTGGCCATTGCCCCGGCCGTAGCGATTGGCGTCGGCGATGCTGATGCGGTGCCGGCCGAACTTGGCGATCAGCGCCTCGACGGAATAGTTCAGGCTTTCCGACAGCCGGGTCAGCCCGGCGCTCTCGACATTGATGTTCGCGAGGAAGCTGGCGACCTCGCGGAACGTGTCGATGCCCCACCGGACGCAGGCCTGCCGCGTCGGTTCGACCCACGGCTCCAGCGCGGCGCGCGTGTTGCCGGGGAAAGCGATGCACAGCAGATCGAGGTCGATCTGGCGCTGCGCGAACGACAGTTCGGAGTCGGCGGGCTTGAGGACGACCGGCTGCGGCGTGCTGTCCGGGATCTCGGCCAGGACAGCGGCGAAGGTCAGATTGCCCGCCATGCCATCGACGCCATCCCCTGCCGGGCCGCTCGTGCCCAGATTGTGGCCCCGGGCCTTGAGCCGGCGCTGGACCTGTTCGGCGAGGGGGTTGAACGGGATGGCCATGTCCGCGCCATACCACGGCGCGGCTTTTGAGTCTCGCCTATCGAATCAGGCGGTCGGCGGCTTGCGGTCGTGGCCGAACAAGGCGTTCAGCATCGCCATCACGCGCTGCCCGAAGAACTCGATGGCGAGCAGGCCGGAAAAGCCGAGGCCGATGCCCCATACCGTCGCCATACCTGCCTCCAGCGGCTTGCCGCCGCCGAACAGTTGCCCGGTCACGATCAGGAAAAGGATCACCAGCAGGAGGAGCGTCAGCGAGAACTCTTGGATTCGCGTCAACTTGCGGAGCGGTGGCGGTGCAATCACCCGGGCGAGAACCAGCCCGGCGACCGAAAGGCCGAGGGCAAGAACCGGGACATCGGTGCCGAAAAGTGTGACTATCGCCGGTCCCACGCTAGGTGCTGCCAGCGCGGTCGCGGCTGTTCCCTTCATAGCCCTACATTTGCCTTCGCTATCGTTACCCCGGTCGCGATGATCGAAACCATCGCAACGATTTTTGCTTGGTCTTTGACCGTTCGCCACGACGGTGCCCTGACAGCAACATGCGTATCACGGATTAGCTGTTGGGGCACCACCTGTCGTCCCCAAGCCGAGAATGCGACGGCCCCGGTGAAGGGAACGAAGGTCAGTCCGTCGCCGACGCGATCAAGCAGGAAAAGGAAATCCATGGTCCGAGTCGAGGCTTCGCCCCACGCAAAAAGGACCAGCACGTCGGGGAAGGCACCGAGCAAGATCGTCGATAGGAAACAGATCACGATGCAGCGGTGGATGGTGAGCGGGTTCGACCATGATAGCGGCGGTTGCTGCGGCTGGCCGAACGTCTTGAGAGCGGCGCGCCGCGCCCGCGTCTCGAACATATATTGCAGCAACATCGCGACGGAGAAGGCGCAGATCAGAGTCAGACTGAACAAGGCGAACCCATAGGACACCGGGTTGCCGTCGAAGCTGGGCGGATAGGCGCTGGTCGCGACGGACGGGATGGCCATAATTTTCTCCGGCTGGTTTCAATGGCCTTTACGGGACTGGTGTCTCCGGGCCAAGCCTGATGAGAACGCGCGGCATCGCTATGCGGCTTCGCCGACCACCGCGAACACCCCGAAAACCGGCTTAACCGGCGTGCTGGAGAGCGAGCCGGCCAGAATGCCGTCGAACAGCAGCGGGTCGTAACGACCAAATGCGCCTTGGTGATTCTGGCCATCAGCGCCGGGCGCGAAATCGGTCGTCCATCCCGTTTCCCCGGTGAAACTCCAAGTCGGCGTGGTGTCATGCTCGAAAGCCGCCAGCATGATATCCTTGGTGCCGTAGGGTGAATTGGGGAGGCCAATGGTGAAATTGTTGCCGCTGAAAAACGTCGACATCGCGCCACCTGTCACGCCGAACGCACCGCCAGCGTTCTCGAACTCGTAGATCACGGCCTGCTGGTTGTCGCTTGCCGTGATCGAATAGGAGCCGGTGTCCCCGGACACCACGCGCCGGGTCCAGACCATGACGCTGTTATTGGCATTGCTGTCGTATTTTGCGCCTTGGGTGAAGCCGGCCGGGACATAGCCTTGCAGGCTGATTCCAAAGCCTGCCGACACAATAACCATCAGATTTCCGACAGTCGGCGCGACCGGGAGCGCGAGGGTGCCGTCCAGTCGAAGCGTGCCCTTCTGGACGAATGTCGGCTGAACCCGGCCTTCAATCGCGATATTGCTTTTCTTGATCTTGCGGGTGTTGCCCGCCGCCGTCTCGACGACCAGATAATCGTCGGGGTCGATGGCAAAGATCTCGGTTAGATCACTGATCGCCTTGTCAGCCATTACACTCGTTCCTTCCAGAGCAGGGCGTCGCCGCCGCTTTGCATGTCGCCCGATGGGATCAGCACATCGGTGCCGCTTTGCATGTCACCGGCCGGGGCCAGATTGCCGGTATCATATTCCACGATCCCGACCGGGCCAACAGCGGCGCTCGTGGCGCTGGCAGTGCCCTCGTAATTGCTGATCGTGACCGTGCACGTCATGGTGGTGCCGACATCATCCTCGGTCAGCGTATAGGTCTGGGCGTTCGCGCCACCGATCAGGACGCCGGCACGCCGCCACTGATAACTGAACCCGAAGCGAACCCGGCCGGTGTTCGTGCCAGGATCGCACGTCAGAACGTCGCCGACATCGAGAAAGCCCGACGCGGACGTGATCGACGGGTCAACGCTCCAAGTCGGCACCCCGCCCTCGTTGCGGCTGAACACCTTGCGCGGCGGCGAGAAGCCGGCGTCGCTGGCGTAGCGCGCGGTGCCTTTGGTGACGCGCAACTCGTCGATATAGCCGGTGAAATCGAGCGACGAGTTCGAGGCGTTGCCGATGGTCAACGGGCGGCTGTCATCGCGCAGGTTCTGAATAGTCGAAGTCGAGGACGCGGCCATCGAGCCGTTGACGTAGAGCCGATATTTGCCGCCGCCGTCCCTATCGACAGCAACATGGTTCCACGTCCTTTCCGGGTAGATGCCAGCCGCCGTATTGAAGGTGAGGACACTGGTTCCGTCGGACGCCATCCATTCAATCGAATTGTCCGAAAGCGGGTTGATGCCCCACGAAACAATGCCGGCTCCGCTGGCGCTGGCCCGTTGCGTGATCAGCGAGCATGTCCCGGAACCATCATCCCAGAACCAGCACTCGACAGTGAAAGGCCCGGTGCCGAATACCCAATCCGCGCTATCGGCAAAGGCGGCATATCCATCACCAGAAGTTCGGAGGCATCGCCGGCCACCAATCGAGGCGAACGTAGAAATCGTCTCCGAGCCATAGCTGTCGGAGAGGCGGTCTTGCAGCGGCTTATGGGACGGGCTGTCGTCCGTCACCGCGAACTGGTTGTTCAGATCGTCGAAGCCAAGGAGCAGGACGACGTTGGCGAAATAGGCGTCGGCATCAGGGATCAGATCGGCGGCCGGCCGGACATAGGGCGAGGAGGGCGGGGTGAAGCCGCCGTCGCTCGCATAGGCCGCCAGACCCTTGACCACCCGAACCTCGTCGATCTGGCCGAGCCACGGCCCATTTAGCGTGGTGCCGATGGCCCCGATGGTGAGGGGCCGGCGCAGATCTTGCGGCGCGATGGAACCGGCCTGCGAGGCGACCATGACGCCGTTCAGATAGAGCCTGGCCTTTCCGGTCGCATCGACATCGGCGGCGACATGGTTCCACGCATTGTTGGTCAGCGTGCCGCCGTTGATGTTCTGCGCCGTCGTCCCGTCGCTGATGATCAACTCGGCCGCGCCGCCCGCCGCCATGGCGAGGCTCCACGAGTTGGTTGCCGCTGTATCGCCGTAACGGACACATGCGATCAGGCGCGCGCTGGACAAGCTGGTCGGCCGCACCCAAGCATCGACCGTCCATTCCCCGGAGCCGAACTTGAAGCCGTCGTGCCAAGGCACCGTGAAGGCGTCACCGTTGCCGTCGAAGGTGCCGCTGGTTCCGCCGAACTTGGCCTGCGCGTCCGTCACCTTGGCGTTGCCGATGGGCGTCACCGGCAAGCGGTAGGGGCTTTCGTCGGAGAAATTGGTGGCGTTGTTCGCCGCATTGAAGCCGACGAGCAGTTGCGTATAGGGATCGTCCGGCGCGACCGCGCCTTCGCCCTGTGCCGCGCCCGCGATGATGCCGGGGATCATGGGGCCGCCACCGTCTGGCCCATGAGGTCGAATTGATCCTCGGCGGCGCGCTTGATCGTGACCGTTCCCCCGATGGGAACAACGAGCGTCCCGCTGTTCGGCGCATTGATGACCACCCCGGAGCCGGCCGCGATGGTCAGGTCGGCCGCGCCCTGATTTCGGACATGCCATTCGCCGTTCTCGGGCTGCGCGGTCGTCGACTCCGGCTGGATGGTCAGCGTCTTGGCCCCGGCGTTCGTCCAACGCTGATATTTGCCGGCATTGGCCGGGTCCAGATCAGCGTCCGTCGTCGTTTCGGTGACGACCTCCGATGGCCCCCCGGCCCCGCCGCCGCCCAGATCAGCGGTGACGGCGCGCCGGCTGACCCACTTGGCAATGGTCACGCTGTCGCCAGCAGCCTCGTCCACGATAACATCGCCATCGGTGCCGCCAATGGTCATCTTGCCGGCTGTCAGCGCCGTGACGACGCCGACGACCAGATTGTTCGCGAGATCGCCGGTAAAGCCGGTGACGCCCACCCGGTCGCCCTCGGCGAACCCGGCCGCGACGAAGCCGTTGGCGCTGTCGTTGAAGCTGTTGTCAGCGGCAGCGGCGCTGATCGTCGCCGCCGTGATCGTGACGCTTCCCGAAAGCTGCGATACCTCGACAAGTTCGACGCCGGTTAGCGCGTCGGCCGATGCCAGATCAGTGATGCGCGTGCCCGCCATCTTAGTCCTCCGTGATCCTGATGTTGCCGTCCTCGTCCACGCGATAGTCCTCGCTTTCCTCGATAAGTCGAAGCGAGCCGGACCCGGTGTAGGGGAACTCGTGGTTGGCCGCCTGCATCGAATACAGATCGTCGCGCTTCGAATGGACCTCGATCCTCACAAGGCCGTCGCCTGGCGGGGTGATCGCCGTCGTGGTGCCGGCAATATCATCTTCTTCGTCCGCCAGCACGTCGTCGATATAGACGCGGACCCGATAAGTCGTCCCGGCCTCGGGGCCGATGTCGCCGTCGAAATGGTCGGACAGTTCGCCGCTGGTTTGCTGCTTGCGGTCGCGGTGCGCCCAAGCGACGGTCAGTTCGCCCTCGTAGAAGGTATCGACGTAGCTGTCGCCGTTGATGGTCAGATTTCCGGGCGGATAGGGGCGGTAGGCCCGCTGATCGAGCGTGACCGAATGCTCCAGCGCGTCGGCGAGCGCGACCTGTCCGGCTCCCGAAATTGGCGTCACCCGGACATCGACCGTCTCGCCGCTGGCATATTCGGTCGGGTCCACGCCCGAGAACAAATCCCAGAAATAGGCGCGGTCGCCGGCCGTGTGGGCCTGCGGCACGGTGTCCAGAACGCCCCGGCCGAACGTGATGTCGCCGGTTGCCACATCGACCGAATCGATGCGGAGCAGTTCGTCGCCGATCTGGAAGAATGACCCCAACTCGACCAGATCAAGGTCGCTGGCGTTCTCCAGCGTCGCCGACCCGGTGGTCTTGTCCAGATCAGCCGCCAGCGTGCCGCTCGGCGCGAAGTCCATCGTATCGGATTCAGCATAGCCGCCGCCCGCGTCCGTCCACAGCTTGGCGTTGATGGCGTTCTCCGGCCGAGCCGAGGCCGCCATGACATAGCCTTGCAGCGGGTTGGTGGTGAGATCGCTGTCCGTGTTCGACTGGCCGTTGATCTGGGTCAGTTCATAATACGGGGCCTCGAAAGCGATGTCGTTCTCGGTCGGCGACGGCGGCTGTGACGGGTTGCTCCAGCCATCGCCCGGGGGCGCGATGATGGCGATCGAGGGCGTTGCGAACACGTCCTCGACGCATGTCAGCCGAACCTCGGTGCTCTTGCCGTCCGATTGGGCATAGCCGGTAACGCGCATGATCACGCCGCTGATCCGCCATTTCGCCCAATTCAGGATGAAGGTGTCGCCGATGTCCAAGTCGCGGCCGATTTCGCCGGTATAGACCGTGCACGACAGGAAGGGGTTGGACAGCGCCCGGAGATCTCGCGCGGCGGCGCGCGTCGCGGTGCCGCTGTGCGTGAAGCCCGGATAGGACAGGGTGGTGTTGATGACACCGCCCTGCATCTGGACGCCGGCCGGGTCTTGCACCGTCACCGAGTCATCGCGGCCGGTGTCGCCGTTCCAGAAGGTGACGCTGACCGAGTTGATCAGTTCGCCGAACGCCGGCCGGCTTGGCGACGAGATCTTGCTGATGTTGCTCTCATCGAGCACGAGCAGATCGCCGGGGTCATAGTCGTCGCGGATCAACTTGAGGACGAACTTGCCGGTCTTGCGGGACACGAACAGCGCGGCGTCGATGTGCCGCACGATTTCGTTGATGAACTCCTCGATCTTCGCCTGCTTGTCCCACAGCATCGACATGCCCAGACCCTCGGAGAACAGGGTGTCGGCGGCGGCCTCGAACGATGGGGCGTCGATATCGGCGTCGGTGTAGCCCATCCCCCAATCCGGGTCGGTCAGGCACTCGCGCAGCATGTGGACCGGGTTCATGTCCAGTCGGCCGGCGAACTTGACGGTCAGCGCGCCAGTGACGCCCGACAGTTCGTTGATCGTGTTCTTGACCTGAATAAGCAGCGTCTGGCCGGCCGGCAGCGTGTAGAGCACGGTCCCGCCAGCATAGGTCGGTGCAGCCGTCGAGCCTTGCTGGACGCCATTGAACACGAAGAAATCGTCCGGGCGGCACGAGCCGGAACCGTCGGCATTGCCGGCGATGACTTGGCAATCGCTGGTATAGGGGCCGATGGTGATGCTGTTCGGATAGAGGCTCGGCGGGACCGGGTAATTAGGGTCAACGCCCTGCGTCAGCACCGGGAAATAGGAGGCCAGATCGAACGACGCGAAGGGGCTGGCCGGGATCGCGGCTTTCGTGTCGCGCCATTGCGCGATGCCCTCCTGTCGGACGTGGATGCGCTGGCCGCGCGCCTTGATCGGTTTCAGGTAGGGGTTGTTGCCCCAATAGAAGTCCTTGAAGATCATGGCGGCGACGCCGCGATACGCCGGGATATTCGGGCCGATCTTCGACAGCAGATAGGAGTTCTTCGTCTGGGCGATCCCGCCCATCGCTACGTCCACAGCGCCAGAGACGCCGCCCTCGCGGCTTTCCCCGCCGAACAGGCTCTCGGCCGAGACATTGATCGTCCCGCCCGTCGCCGTGCCCTGCCAGGCCAGCCGGTCGTCCACCCTGATCTGCGAGAAGTTGTCGATGGGTCCGTGACAATAGACCCAATGCATGCCGACATAATACTTGTAGCCGACCGTGACCTTTTTGCTCTTACCGCCCACGCGCGACCTCGCAGACCCGGCGTGCCATGGCGTCGCCGGTCGCCTCCAGCTTTTCGGCCGGAATGCCGTTGGTCAGGAAGTCGTCGAAATCGAGGCCGTGCCGGCGAAAGAAATCCCGGGTGCCGCGCGAGCACATTTTGGCCCGCCTGATGTCGCGCATGGTGACGATCACGCTCACTTTTTGCCGCCCTTCTTCTTGATCGGCACGGTGCGGACAGCGCCCCACCACGTCGAATTGGGGCCGCTTAGATCGCGGGTGCCGAACAGGACCGGGATCTCGCGCCCGACCTCGGCTGTCGGGGCTGTGACATCGCTCATCGTCGTCGGGGCCTGCACCTGCGGCCGGGGCATGACGAAGGCGATCACCAGCGAGACGACAAAGACAGCGATCAGCCAGAACACGGCGGCTTCCCCCTAGACGATTGACGAACCCCCCATCGGGTTCTTCGTCGGTATGTAATCGAATCCGCCGTAATTGTCGTCATTGCTGAACTTGTCGCGGCACGTCGCGTAGCTGTGGTCGCAGCCGGGGTAGAGCGTGATCTCCAGCCCGGGGCCTTCATCGGCGAATGCCGTCGCCAACGCCGACGAGATCCTGTTCATCGTCAAGGCGCTAGAGACGTGGTTGGTGATGTAGGACAGCGTGCCGTCCGGGGCCTCCAGCATCCCCCCGGTGAAATAGCCGTCGGCCAGCGCGTCGGCGGCCGGGCAAACGACGGTCAGCCCGGAAATGCCGGTCACGGTTCCCGGCACCGCGAAATCGGCGTGATTGAGATAGCAGCCCCGGCCATAGAGCGGGTGCCGGCAGCTTTTCAGAAATCGGGCGCGCAGCCCGGGGCGGCGCATCGACGTGAAGATGCTCTCGAACACCATGCGGATACTGGCGTCCTCGGGCACGACATTGGCGAGCCGGCCTTTCCAGATCACGTCGGTGCCGCTGGTCCGCTTCGCGAAGATGGTCAGCGACGTGATCGATTCGGCCCATCGGCCGAGCAAGGCGATGGCGAGCGCGTGATCGAGTGACAGGCGAACGTCCAGATTGGCCTTCGAAAGTTCGTTCTTCGTCTGGATTCCGGCGCGGCCGATGGTGGCCGGCTCGTAGGTTTCGCTGTTGTAGGTCTGCGCCTTGGCCGCGCTGGTCAGATTATAGACCACGCCATCGGAGACGATTTTGAACAGTTCGATGGTGCGGCTCATGGCTGGATCTCCACGGTGGGAACCGAGCAGGCGAAGACGTTGGCGCTGGAGCAGCGCTTGACGAAGAAAGACCCGGTGACGCCGCTCTCCGGGTCGTCGGTGTTCTCGATGGTCACGTCAACCGTCTCGCCTTGCGGGATGGTATAGAGGATCGTGCCGGCCGGCCAACTTGTCGCCTTCACGGTGCCGAACTTGACCCCGTTGAAATAGAAGAAGTCGTCGGCCCGGCAGAACCCGGTGCCATCTGGGTCGCCCGCGATCAGTTGCGCCTCGCCGTCATAGGGGCCGAGCGTCAGCGTGTAGGGATAAAACTCACCCGGGGCCGGGTAATCAAGATCGACGCCCTCTGTCAGGACCGGGAAATATGCCTCCAGATCGAACGCCGACGAATCGACCTCGGCCGTGCCGGTCCCGACGTGCTGGATTTCGGCGCGGTCGGCGTCCAGCCGGCGCAAGCCGAGAAAGCAGATGCGCTTGATCGTCGAGGCGTTGATGCCGCCGAGCGTCGGCGTCAACACGATCTGGAGCTCATCGGCCCCGAGCAGGATCGTGCTGCTGATCGCGCGGGCGAGCCACGTCCCGTCTTTCTGCTGAATCGCGATATGGGTGCGGTCGCCGGCATAGGTCTGGTAGCCGTCGGGATAGACGCTGATCGCGGTCGTCAGAGCGCCGCTGTCGTTCAGGCGAAGGTCCGCCTCGAACGTCGGTTGCCAGAACGGCACAGATCGGCCGGCGCGACGGTGCAGGAACTCGCGCATCGCCCATGCCTCGACCGGGCCTTGCGCCATCATTTTGTGGATGCGGCTCGGCCGGTTGAACGTCCACGGTGCCAGATAGGACACCAGCCCGAGGCTTTCGTCGTGCACATAGACCTCGGCCTCGATTTCCTCGGCCGACGATCCGCCGTCCAGCAGCCCGGGGTCGGTGTAGAGATCGAAACCGAGATATTGCGCCGGGGCCTCCGGCTCCAAGGCGCTGTAATCGTCGCAGAGATACGACATTTCGAGGACGGACTTGCGGCCATCGAAGCTGCGCTTGGGGTTGCCGATCAGCCGGCCGACGCGCAGCGGCATCAGCCAGGCGTCGGTGAAAGCCTCGGTGGCGTCCACGATGTCGATGGTCGTCTCCGAAGCCACGGTGTCGATCTCGATGACCTGATATTTCGTCGGCGACTCCCACAGCAGGAGGCTCCCGCCGTCGTAGAACTCCGAATAGTTGGTGTTGCAGATCAGCGTGGTTAGCGCGGCCTCGATCGCCCCGACATTCTGCGCCTGCGGCCAGACCGGCACCCACCATTTCAGGGTGCGTGAGCCATAGACGATGTTGTTGATCAGCGGTTGCAGCGCCGGGGGCACATAATAGGAGCAGGCGAACGTCTGGCGCGGGGCCGCGCGCAGTTCGACGCGATCCTCTGTCCCGTCCTCATAGGTCTGGACATCGGTCAACCACTCCAGCGTCTCGGTGACGCCCCGGCGCGGCCACAGCGGCATCAGGACAGGCTCGGTCGGCATCAGCTATTCGCGGCCTGCCGGATGATTTCCGGGTTGTTGTTGACCATGTTCACGAACACCTGCTCGCCCTCCGGCGTCGCGAAGAAATCGCGCACCATCGCCGGGTCGGTGACGTTGATCTGGCGGATATTGACCTGCGGAGCCGGGTTCGGCTGGACAACGACTTGCTGGCCCATAGCCGCCGCACCGGCCGCCGCCGATGCCGCGCCCGCCTGCCTGATCTGCTGGCCGCTGTTGATGGCCTCCAGCAGCGGGCGATTGTTCGCCGTCGCCTGCGCGTTGACGACGAACTCGCCGTCGGACAGGCGCGCGGGGATGCTGTCCGTGCGCGAGCCGCCCGGGCCGCTGACAAAGCCGCCGTCCTTGAACGCCAGCGTCACCGCCCTGATGTTCGCGACGATGCTGGCGGTCTGCGCCGCGACCGTGGCCATGGCGACCAGATTGGCCGGGAACGGCAGGGACGAAGCCTGCGCGATGCCGGTCTGGATCGCGACGATGGACCGGGCGATGGCGACCGCCTTTTCGGTCGCGAACGCGGCCTTGTAGATCGCGGACTGCTTGCCGAGGCTGTTCTCGGCGATGCTGACCAGCGACCCCATGATCTCCTGTTGTGCCGCCAGTTGGGTGTCCTTGCGGGCTTGGTCGATCTGGGCGAGCCGGTTCACATGCTCTTGCCGGGCCGCCTCCTCCAGCGCGTTGTAATCGACGCCCATCTGGAGGAGTTGCTCGCGATAGTTCGAGAAATCCTCCAGTTGCTTCGCATAGCGCGCGTTCTCGTCGGCGACCTTGCCCACGTCCTCATAGGACTGGCCGGTGCCAGGATCGACGCCGGGCAAGCCGCTGACCGTGCCAGCAGCCGACTGCGCCATTTCGGCGAGGCGGGCATTGTAGGCGGCTTGGCTGATTTCCCCCTTCGCGCGGAGGCTGTTCAGAACCTCCATCTGGCGCGCATAGGCTTCCATCGGCCCCCGGATCTGCTCAAGGAGTTGCTGTTCGCGCGAAAGCTGGTCGCCCTGTCTGATGCCGTTCTCGATCATCTGCGCCTCGACGGGCGTCAGTTCGCGACCGAGGCGCAGCGTCTCGTCCAGCTTGGCGTTCAGGATCTCGCGCTCGATCCCCGTCGTGCCCTGCAACTCCTTGAGGCGCTTGAGCGGCTGGACATAGGCGTCGTCGAACCGGCGCGCCGTCTCGCGGGCGTCGGCGTCGGTGAAAGCCCTGCGGATGGTCGCCTGCTCATCAGGCGTGGCCTCGCGATTGAAGCGCCGGGTAAACTCGGCCAGCGCCTCGTCGATCTGGGCGTTCAACTGCGTCTGACGATCAGCCGGCAGGCCTTGGCTGGCAGCGCGGGCCTGAATGGCCGACACGAAGTCCTCGGCGCGCTCCTGCACCTTGGCCTGCTGGCCTTCCTCTTGCTGATACTGCGCCTCGGTGCTGGCGTTCGTCGGCTTGCCGACGATGGTGCCCGGGGCCTCAAGGTGCATATGGTCGCGGTGCTGGTTCTGGCCGGCCGGGATGCGGCGCGTCGGGCCGGAGCCGTTCGCCTCATAGACCCACCCGTTCCAGAGGACGCGAAAGCCCCGGGACTGATAGCGGCGCGCGGCGGCGTCGAACTTGGCCCGGATATCGGGCACGTCGGCTTCGACGATCCCGGTGCCCTCGTTCACGTCGATGGCATATTTTCCGTGCGCGGTGTTCCCCATGCCGGGGTGGTTGCCGGAAACGCCGCCGAACTGTTCGTTCTGGCCGACGCGCAGGCCGGACTTCTGGAGTTCGCGGCCGGCGATGCCGATGGCCTGCTCGCGGGACCGGAACGTCGCGACGCCGGCACCTTCGCGGGTGGCCTTCGCCAAGCGCTCCTGCGCTGCCGCCGCCTCAAGCGCAGCTTTGCGCTGCGCCTCGATCCGGGTCAGCGTCGTGTCCAGCGCCTTCGAAAGCTGCTCGTTGCCGAGCGCGGCCTGCACGGCATTGTCGTGCATGATGTCGTATTGCCGATTGATCTTCGCAATCGGGTCCACGGCGGCCTTGGCCTGATCCTCTTGGATGGGCACGCGGGCGGCGCGCACGCCGCGCTCGGTCGCGGTGATGTCGCGATCCCGCTGCGCCAACTGCTCCTTGAGGCCCTTCACCTTGTCCTCGGCCCGGCCGATGGCCAGCGTCAGCCCGAGGAAATAAGACTGGTCAGCACCAAACGGCGGCGGGTTGCGGAGCATGTCCTCCAGCTTGGCGACCTCGTTCTGTGCCGACGTGATCTGGTTGACGATGTTGCCGCGATCCCGGCGCATGTTGTTCAGCCGGCTCTCCGACTGGCGCAGGGCTTCCTGTTGCTGCTGGCGCTGGCTCTTGAGGCCCTTCTCCAGTTCAGCGTTCAATTCGCGCTGGAGCGCGATCTGGCCCTCCAACGTGCGGTTGAACGCCTCCTTGGCGCGCCGATTGAGTTCGGTTTCCTGCGCGTCCTTTTTCAGTTTGTCGATAGCATCGGCGAGGGCGTCATTGCCTTCGAACAGCTTGGCGACAAATGGACCGAGGATGATGGTCGCGACCGTGAAGGCGATACCCCAAGGACCAGCGAGGAACCCGGCAACCTTTCCGAGCCAACTGTTCGAGCCACCGCCCATCAGCATCAGGGCCTGCGAAATCTGCCCGATCTGACTGCCGAAGATCTGCGCCGGCTTCGCGCCGAGGCTATACATCGTGGCCACGTCGCCAAGCTGGAAGCCGAGTTGCTGCATACCGATGCGCTGCGCGCCGGTCTTGGTGTTCAAGTCCTGCGTCGTCGCGGCGGTGAGTTTCTGGACCTGTGCGTAGCGTTCCTGACTGATCACGCCGGCATCGAGCAGGCGCTTTGCATCGGCCAGCAGGGCGTTCAGGCGGGCTTGCTCGGCGGCGTCCTGATCGACGGCGCGCAGCACGCGCATCAGCGCCGCCTCATATTGGGCGTTCTTGCCGGCCGCGTCGCCGGCCGCTTTGCCCCCCGCTGCCGTTTGGGTGCTGGCTTTCCCGGCCGAGGCCGCCATGCGATCAAGCGCCTGGCCGAGCGTCTCGTTCGAGCGGGTCAGCGTCGATTGACTGCCGGCGAGGCCCTTGATCGACGAATCGAGTTGCTCGATGCGACTGACCAGCCCGCCAATGGTCTTGTCGAACTTGGCCTGATCGAAGGAGCGGTTGAGGGCGGTTTCGGTCGCGCGCGCTTCTTGCTGGACGCCCCGGAGGTCGGCCTTGACCTTGTTGGTGCCCGCCGCCGTCTGCGGGTCAACCTTCGCTACGATCCGATATTCCGCCATCCCCGAGGTTCCGCTTCACGTTCTCGATCTGCCAGCGGCGCTCGGCTTGGTCCATCTTCCTGATTACCGCCCACAGCGCATCGGCCACGTCGGGCGCGAGGCCCTTGCGATCAGCATATGCCATAGCCTTGTCCCAAGGGATAGGACCATCAGGCGGACGGCACGTCGCGAGATCGCGGAACGCGGTGTAGAACAGATCAGCGAGCGGTGGCTCGGGTGGCTCGTTTAGATACCAGTCGGGGAGGCGTCGGCCTTTCTTTTTGGCCGACGCAACCGAAAACCCGTCTCGTTCTAGTCGGAGGACCCATCGGAACCGCTCGACGTGGAGTTTCCCAACGTGTCCGCCCACCCGGGCTTCGCAGCGTTGCGATCCACGAAATTATAGGGGTTTGCGACCCATCCCCGCACCGGGTCCAGCATGTAGTTCGGGATCGCGCGCAGGAAATCGAGGACGTTCTGTTCGCTGAACTCGACCTCCTTGCCATCGACATCGCGCGGCGCGGTGCCCCACCGGACGGCGCACGTCTTGGCCATCAGCAGGCGGTCCAGTTCGCGGTCCTCCTCCAGCCGGTCAGACGACAGCACCTTGGCGCGGCGCTGTTTCTTCGTCTCCTTTTCGGCGGCCTCGGCGCGTTCAACGGCCAGGCGGACGCGCTCATTGAGATATTTCGGGTTCGAGTCGGTCATCGGGTGGAACCAGATCGACGGCTCGCCCCAGATATCGTCGAAGACGTATTCCGCCTCGGACTGCTCGGTTACTTCCAGTTTTCGCAGGTGGGAAAAGTCAGGCATTGGGGCCTCCAATAGAAAAGGGACCGGGGAGACATAACCCCCCGGCCCCTTCCTGTGTAGCCCCTACGCGATTAGATCAGGCGCAGCCCTCGTCCGGCAGGACCGGGAAGAAGCTGATGCCGCACGTAAAGCCGTAGGCTTCCTCCTCGTGCGCCATGAACGGCGTGTTGATGAGGACCGACTGGTTCTCCGGGAACTCGCGGTTGCCACCCGAGAGCGTGCCGGTAGGCAGATCGAAGGCCGCCCCGCCGTCGCCGTTGCGAACAACCCAATCGAAGCCGACCGTCTTGTTGCAGCGGATGCGCTCGATGACATCGGCGTTGGTGAAAAGCATCTGCGCCTCGACATCGCACTCGATGTCGCCGGCATTGAGATACTTCGGCCCCAACTTGCCGATGACCTTCTCGCCGGCCACGTTGTTGGTCAGCGTGAAAGTAGCCTGCTTGAAGTCGGTCGAAAGGCCCGCCTCGTCCACGTCCTGCACGCGCAGGCGAGCGATGTCGCTGGCGCTGCCGAACGATTCGACCTGTCCGCCGACCTTGGCGTTTTCAGCCTCGGCCGCGCGCGTGATGGACGGGTTGGTCGTGTCCGTGCCGACGAAGCCGAGCGTCATCGTCGCCTTGCCGGTCAGCGGGATCGCGATGGACAGCGCGTCGGCGTAATTGCCGAGGCTGTATTCATAGCCCGTCGCGCCGGCCGCCATCAGGTTCGGAGACGCCATTTCGAACTGCGTCGAAATCTCGACATAATCGGCGTCGTTGACCCCCTGATTTCGGACGAACTGGCCGAACAGGATATCAATGCGGAGGCCGGTGCCGCCAGAGCCGTCGTCGGTGCCGTCATCGGTCACGAACGCCTGATCGCGCTTGTCCAGCGTCAACTTGTGCGCGGCGACGGTGCGGACGCGGGCAAAGCCGATGTTCTCCTCATTGAAGAACTGGTTGGCGACATCGACCCCGCCGATGTGGATCACCTGGCCGGCCGCGATGCCGGTCGTGGTGAAATCGAGCGCCGTGCTGATCAGATCGCCGTTCGCGTCGATTTCCAGATCCCCGGCCGCGCCACGGAGGCCAGCGACGGCTACCTCGACGAACGCCGAATCGGCCGGCGTCTCGGCGACGTTGCCCGCCGCCTTGAGTTCGGTCGCGCTGGTCGCGTGGGTCGCCGTCACCGCTTTGAGGCCATTGTTCTCGTCGTTGACGAAGCCGCTGACATAGATCAGCGAGACGGCATCAGCGCCGGCCGAGCCATAGAGCAGGCGGCCAGCCTGCGCGGCGGTCAGGGCCGGGATGGTATAGCCGGTGGCCGTCGCCGCGCTGGTCAGGAAGGCGTCCGCACCGATGGCGCGGCTGAACAAGAACGCCTCGGCGAAATGACGCAGATGCGCCAGCGTAAGGTCCGCCTCGAACTCGACGCTGCTGTCCAGATCGGTGACGACGCCCTTGCGGCGGGCGCGCGCCTGACTGATCGGATTGCGCGCTTCCTTGGTGATCGTGGTGCCCCACGACGTGATGTTGTTCGGTTCCAATTCGAACCACTGCGGCGTGCCGGGCAGGACGCCAAGCGACGCCTCCCGGGCGAAGGAAAGAGTCGTCGCATTCGTAATTACCCGGCCCATTGGTGCCTCCTTTTACCTGATGTCCTCGTAGTCAAACCGGCCTTCCACCGATACTCCCCACCACCGGCCCTTGTCGATATGGCTGGCTTCCCCCGGCTCCACTTCGGCGAACCTGATGTCGTTGGGGGCGAGGATGCGGCAGTTCTCGAATATCGCGGCGGCGCGTTCGGCGAGATCTGACAGATTGCCGACCCCATCGCCCGGTGGCTCGCGAAGATCAATGATAAGCAGGCCAACGCGGTCCATTTTGCGGTTGCCCTTGCGACCCAGAGTGCCCGGCCCGCCCGGCATCCTGATCACCTGCACCTTGGCCCACGGCCCATTGGGCGGATCGAACTTGTCCTCGTTCGCCAGCGTATAAGGCGTCAACGGCCCGGTTGCCGGCGCGTCGGCGACCCAATTGTCGGTCCACCGCTGGTAGATCGTTTCCTGCACGGTGCGCCACACGCTCATTGTCCGGGCCTCCGGGGCGGCTTGCCGCTGCGAGCGCGGAAGGCGTCGGCACGGCGATTGCGCGCGCCCTGCGCCGCCGCACGGCTGTAGGTCTGGCGGATCGCCTTCTCGATGGCCGTCTGCACAAAGCCACGCGGCGACTGCGGGCTATGGCCGGCGTTCAGGGCACCGATGTAGGGGACATTGTTCGTCGAGAAGATCGGGCCGTCCTCAAGCCGCCAGGACAGCACATCGTTCTCCCCGTCGGAGGCGACGCGGGCGCGAGCCGCGACCTCGGCCGGCGTCGGACCCTCCTTCGGGTTGGCGGGATCGCCTTCCACGATCTTCGGCTCGCCGACAGACGGGAGCCAGTTGGCGGACGCCCACCCCGTGTCGATGGGCGTGCCGAGCGGCGGATTGGACCGCAAGTTGGCGTTGACGTTCAGCGCGAGGGCGATGACTTCGCCCCGCGTGTATTGCTCCAGATCGGCAACGATGAGGTCGATCTGGTCGGCCATGGCTTACTCGCTGATCGGTTCGATGTCGGGCGCGGCGTCGGCATCGCCGGCACGAGCGGCCCGGGCGCGCATGATCTTGATCTGCATGTCGGCCTTGTTGTCGTCCGACTCCAGTTCGACGCCTTCGTCCTCGGCGATCTGGCGCAGCTTGTCATTGGTGACGCGCAGATCGTCCTGAATCTCGAAATGATCGACCTCGATCGCGCTGGCGTCGGCGACAGGGGCCGGGGCCTCGACAGCGGTCAGCCGGGCGGCTTCCTGCTCTTTCGTCTCGACAGGCGTCGGGCGGAAGTCCTCGGCATAGACAGCCGCGCCCGATTTCCAGAGGCGGCGGGCCATGGCCTCGTCCACTTCGGCGCGCAGCGTCGGGCTGGCGACGACGGCAAGCGGGGTGCCCACGCCAAGGCCGTGACCGTGGACGGTCTTGAACTTGGCCATGATCAACTTACGGGCGGGATCGAAATCGGACATCGGATGCTCCTCTGGTTTGACGGGTAGCTGATACACCAGCGGCCGACCCTCGAATAGAGAGCCGGCCGCATCGGTTCACTGAACGGGGTCTTACGCGGTGGCCGGGTCGTCGTCAGACTTTCCGGCCTCCGCTGCGGCGGCTTCGCCCGCTCCAGCCTGTGCGGCCTTGTCGGCGTCGTCGCCCTGTTCGGCATCGTCGGGGCCGGACTGATCATCAGCGGCCCCGCTGGCGGCTTGTTCGCTTTCCGCATTAGCCGGATTGGTTTCGGAGGCCTGCTGGCCACCTTCCCCGCCATCAGCACCCTCGGGGGGCGTCTCGTCGCCCTCTGCCTCCGGTGGGCCGGCCTCGTGGATTTCGCGCTGGCGGGCCTCGGCGGCCTCGCGCCCCTGCACCTTTTCGGGTTCATCGAGCCACGGCGCGCTGATCTCATACCAGCCGCCGCCATGCTCCTCGATTTCGACCTCGGAGCCGCCTTCGATCCAGCCGAGGGGTGCGCCTTCCTCGCGCATTTCCTCCAGCGCCTTCTCGGCGTTGACCTTGCCACGGATGGTCAGGGGCGTCTCAAGCCATGGCGCGGTGATCGTGTAGCGGCCACCCTTGGGGCCGGTCATCTGGATAGGATCGCTCGCCTCGTCGGCGACTTCTGGCGCGTGGTTGACGGCCATGGTGTTGTATTGCCGCTCGATCAGGCGGCGGGGGAACGAGGCGGCCGGAGCCGCCTCGGGGGAAGGGAAGGGGTCGCCTTTGTCGTAGCTGATGCCAGCAAAGACAAATGCCCGCGCCGCAACCAGTGAGCGCTTCGGGTTGAAAGGTTCACGGTGCGGCACGGACATTCTCCTTGTGGTGCAGGACTTAGGCGGTGACCAGCGCGTCGCTGATGAAGACGGCCAGATCGTCGCTGACCTTCTTCATGCCGAACGCCTGGCGGCTGTGGAAATAATCGCTGTAGGCGCGACCGTCGCGACCGCGCGAGATAACCCCGCCCATGTCGTTGGTCTGGCCGGGCACGAGGCTATCCCACGCGAACGTGGCGATGGCCGTCGGGCTGTCGAGCGAAGGCGTCGGGTCGATGTAGCCGAGCCACGCGGCGTTGGGATCGACGATGTAGGCGAAGTTCTCGCCGCCAGTGTCGTCCACGCTGATCGGCTTCTCGTCGGCCGTGTTGTAGATCGCCCGCGCGACGCGCAGGTTGTCGATCTCGAACATGGCCGCCATGACCGCGTTGGTGATCGCCGCCGAGGACGTATACTTGATGCGGTCCACGAACTCGGGGTGGTTCTTGAGGCGCTTGCGCACGTTCGAACCGAGGACGAGCGTGTTCGGCTCCATGCCGGTCGCCGCGCGGATCATTTCCTTCCAGTCCTCGATATCCGAGAGCGGGCTGGACGCATCGTCCGCCCACGAAAGGAAGTTGGTCCCTGCGACGACAGAGCCGGAGTCGGCTTCGCCCGCGACAGTCATGCCCCAGACGCCGGTCTTGAAGAACGACGTTGCCCAGATGCGGTCGGCGCGGATCATCTGCTTGGTGGTCAGCAGGCGGGTGGCGTTCTCGTCGAGACGGCCTTGAACGCGCGAGTTCTGGCGGGTGCGGTCGTCGATGACGTGCTCCAGCGCCCACTCCTCGGCGACATAGGTGTCCTCCTTGATGCCGTAGCTGACCTGCACCGGACGACCGCCAAGCGGGCGGACCTTCGCCTCATCGCGCCAGAAATAGCCGGGCGGATAGACGTTAAACTTGCCCGCTTCCTGCGTCACGGTGATGCGGCTCGTTGCGGCACCGGCGACGAACACACCATCGTCCTGCATCAGGCCGAAGCTGTAGTTCGTCAGGTAGGCGTCCGGGTTCGTGTCCCCGGAGATTGACTTCTTCATGGCTAGGTTTCCCTTCTCCAGTCACGAGGCCCCGTTGGCCCCAAACCTTTGCTCTCGGTCTGACCCGGAGAGGGTGGCGCGGCGGATTAGGCCGCGTCGATCTTGCTGCGGTCCACTTCGATGGTGAACAGCACGTTGGCACCGCCGGCCGCGCTGATCGCCGTGCCGAAAACCTCGTCGTCGGCGGTATCGGCCACGACAAACTTGGCGTTGCCATCCGGCGTCACCTTCTGGCCAATGGCGATCTGCTCGCCGGCAATCGCCTTGAGTTGGTTGCCGGTCTTGATCGACGAGGACAGGCCAGCGGCCTTGCCTTCGCTGATCACGCCGTCGCAGAAATCGCCGGCTCCGCAGAGGTTCAGGCCGGTCGGCGTGCGCTTCGCGGCGTAATACTCCTTGCCGGTCAGATCGACGGCACCGGGGACTGCATCGGTCTGCGCCCCCGTGAAACGTTCGGTTGCCATGTCGGCTTACTCCTTTCTTCGCTTCGCTGTGCTGCGTTCGGGCGGGCGCGCTTAGGCGTCCGCGTCGGCGGCAGCGGTTTCGGGGTAAGCGGCCTCGAACAGGTCGGGACGCTCGGCGCGAACCTTGGACATCGCGTCCGCCCGGCCGATCTTCTCCTCGCGGGCCACCTTGGCGACCTCCGAATCGAAGTCCTGACGGGCCTTCTTGATGTCCCCGGTCACTTCGGGGGCCTCGGTCGTGCCCAGCGACTTGAACAGGGTGTCGCGACCCTTGTTCATCGTTGCGAGCGTCTTGAGGATGGACTTGCCGGCCGCGCTGTCCTCGCCGACTTCCTTCGCCGCCTTGAGCATGTCGGTGGCTTCCGACAGGGCGACGTTCGGGAACTCGGTGCGGGCGCGCTTCTCGATGGCATCGCCGGCCGCGCCTTCGCGCAGTTCGCCGATTTCCTTCGACAGGGCGTCGTTGCGCTTGGCCATCGCCAGCACAGCGGCACCGTCCGACTTGCGGATCTCGGTGCCGTCGAGGCACTTGTGGACGACCGGATCGGCGCTGTTGGCCTGATCGACCTCGGCCTGCTGGTCGGTCGCCGACTTGGCGAGGAAGGCGTCCTGCGCGTCGGCGGCCAGGCCGTCGAAGTGCTTGCGGATGGCCGGGGCCATCTTGAGGATGGCGTTCTCGCGCTGGAGGGCCTTCATGGCCTTGTCGTCGGTGCCGTCGCCCTTCTTTTTCTTCTTGCCGTTCGCCTCGGCCATCTTGGCCAGATCGTCGTTGGCGTCGAGCGCGTCGAGCGCGTCCAGCGTCACGGCGGCGTCGATGATGTCATTCGCTTCGGCCACGGTGGACTTGGCGATGGCGAAACCCGCGACAGCCGAAGCGAGCGCGGCCTTTGTGGTGATCTTCATGGGTTGCTCCTGCTGTTGCAGATATTTCGAGACGGCCTCCTCGACAGCCGATTCGAGATCAGATTCCGCCGTCGAGGCGGCGTTGCGTGCGGCGTCCGCTGCGGCGGTGGCCAACTGGCCCATCGCCTCGGTGAACGCCTCCGTTGCTACCGAACCATCGCCGCCCTCGGCGATTTCGTCGGAAAGGGCCGTGCGGAACGCATCGCGCACCGCCCACTGGTTCTCGAAAGCGCGCCAGAACGTCTCGCTGATCTGGTCGCTGACCAGTTGGGCGCGGAGCGCTTCCTGAAATGTCTTTTTCACGATGGCCGGGGGAGTGCCAGCGCCGGGCGCGCGCTTCACGATCGCCACCGTGGCGTGCTCTTGGCAGGGCAGATCGACAGCCGCGATCTTGTCCAGACGGATCGACTTGAGGCGGCGCTTAGTTGCCATCTTCGACTTCCTCGTATTCGACCCGGGCACCTTCGATGGAAAAGCCGGTGTAAGTCCCGTCCTTGAACTTCGCCAGAATATCGTCATCGGCGGGATGATAACCGACGACGAGGCCCGTCTTTTCGACAGTCCAGTTCAGCGCCTTGGCCATTTCTTCGGTGACGGGGAGCATGAAATAGTAGGAGCCGACATCGGGGCCGGCGTGCATGTCATTGCCCGCCATTTGCATCCCGGTTTCGGCCGCATCGACGGCGGCCTTGAACATCGCGTCCTCGGTGATGTGCTCGGGCACGCGCTGGCCCTTGTGGACGCCCTCGGTATCGACGTTCAGATCGTAATAATCCTCGAACGAACCGTCGGCGGCGCGGACTTTCGACACGATGGCATAGCCGAACACGAGGCCGTGTTCCTCATCGACGTTAAGCACGTCGTTCACCTTGACGATCTTGTCCGCGACTTTGGTCACCAGCCGTTCCCCTGCCCTTTGGGCGCTCCGCTTTCGTGGTGGGAGGGGTTGCCCAGATCGGAGATCTGTGTCTCGCCCTATCGCTTCTTACCGCGACTCGTCTCGCAGGGATAGTCCCTTGATCAGCGTTGCCGGATTCGGGTCAAAAGCGCGCAGCGGCACTGGATGGTTTCGGCGGCTGGAGCGTCTGGGTCGCCGGGATATTTGATTTCCCCGTTCTCCGTGACCCACGATTCGCCCCATCCTTTGACCTGGCCGTTCAGGAGCATGTGCGTCTTGCGCTCCCGGCCGTCGAGGCGGGTCCGCCATTCCCGGCGCAACTGGTCGGCGTTGATTTCGCCGGCTGCGATGGCCTGCCGATACGCCTCCTCATTGCCCTGATTTACCGCGCGCAGCGCCTCGGTGCGGCCGATGACCTCGGCCCGATGCTTCACATAGCGCTCGGTGTAGCGCCGGACCATCATGTCGATCTTGTCGGCTGGCAGCGGGCGACCGGCGCGCGCGGCGGCCATGACGCTGCGATCTGTGCGGCCATCGCGCAGCGCCCGGCCGAGCGCGTTCTCGGCGGCTTGCGGATCGAAGCCCACCCGCTCCAGCGCAGCCCGGTAACTGGCGACGTGCGTCCATTGCGTCGATGTCAGCCCCACGCTGTCGCGGAAATTGCGGGCGGCGGCGATGGGATTGGTCCCGGCCTCGACGCCGCTGACCAGCGCCATGCTGGCGGCCTTGCGCTGTTCGGCCGTGAACTCGCGGATCAGTTCGAGGCGCGTCGCCTGCATCGCGGCGACCGCGTTCAGATTGACGGCGTTGAACACGACCCGGGCGACGTTGGCCCCGCGCAGGAAATCGGACGTGGACTGGCCGGCCGTGATGAAGGCGACATTGCTCGCGGACCCCAATTGCTCGGCCGCATATTGCAGGCGGTCCATGGCCTCGTTGACCCGGCCCTGTTCGATCAGGTCGGCCAGTTCGTTCAGATCGAGTTCGTCCTTGAGATCGCTGATCGCGGTGCGAAAGATCACGGCGATGCGCGCTTCCTGCTGATCGAGCAGGAGGTTCAGCCGGTCGGCCGGATCGTCGATATAGTCGTCGGCTTTGAGGAGCGGCGCGCTGGCCATGGCTCAATCCCCATCAGGGCCGCGCCGGTCCCGGCACAGATAGCGATAAGTCGCGGCGGCGGGGTCACGGCCGAGAAGCTGGACCATGTAGAGGGTCAGCCCCTCGATCTCGATGGCGTCGTTGCGGAGCGGCAGGCCCCCGGCCGGGATCGTATCGCCGATCAGCATGGCGATGCGGTCGTTCAGTTCGAACTCGACGCCGGCAGGAGGGGTGCGGGGCAGATCCTCCCAGATACCTTTGATGCCGGTGACGGTCGTCGGGGTCTTTGCCTGGCCGCCCGTCAGATTTCCGGCCGAGCGGGCACCGCGCTCATAGCGCGTGATCACCACGTCCAGCAGGCCCGGCGCGACATGCTTCTTGATCAAGCCCGCGATATCGACGCCGAACAGCTTGTTGCCCATCAGTCATAGTCCTCCTGCGCGATGGGCCAGTCCCAAGGATAGCGACCGCCATAGGGCCGGACGCAATCGCTGGTCCCATGGGGCACCGCCCCGTCCAGCGTCACGTCGGTATCGCCGAGGCCGTAGCAGACCAGATTGGCGGACAGCAGCCGGTTCCACAGCGCCATCGGCAGCGGCGGGCCACCATCGACCGGGGTGAAGAACTCGACCTCGGCCGGGCCGGCCTTGGCCCGCTTGATGTTGCTGTTGCCGCTGGCGTCGGCGAACAGATCAGGGGACGCGGCCAGATCGGCGGCCAGCATCGCGGCGACTTCCTGAACGATGGTCGGGGCCGGATCGACAGCCGGGTCGGGCGCGGTGTCGCACCACGGCAGGGTCAGCAACATGCGGGTGGCGCTGATCAGGGCGCGGCCCTTGGCGTCATCGTTCAGCAGCGCCCAAGCGACCGCCCGGCTGATGTCCCCGGCGAGGTAGATATCGGCGTCCGCGACGCTGATGAAGGCGTCGTAATCGTTCGCCCCGATGGTGATCGTCGCCATTACGCAGCCCTCCGCTTGGCCATTTCCTGCCGGCGCTTGACCATGGCCTTCGCCATGTTCTTGCGGGAGCGCAGGACGCGGCGCTTCGCCAGTTCGTCCTCCGGCGTCTGATCGAGCGGGTCGGCCGGGTCGGGCTTGGCGTTCGGGTCGGTGCGGCCGGGGTTCAGCGACAGGTCCATGTCGTCCATGCGCTCGGGCGGGCGCGTGAGGCCGAGCAGATCGTAGATCTCGCCGACGGCCGGGTCGTCCGGCATGACAGGGGCACCGGCCTGCGCCAGCTTGGCCAGCGCGTCGAGCACCTGTTCGATGTCGCGGTCGCTGATTTCGTTCACGCCCATCTGCGGGCAAAGTTCGGGGGGCCAGCCGTTCAGTTCGGCCAGCGGTGCCAGGACATCGCGGTCGTAGATCTCGCACAGATCGAGCAGCGTCGATGTCACGGTCAGGTAGAACGTGCCGACCTTGGACCGGGACAGCGCCAGCGAGCCGGAGCCGTCGGCCCCGAGGAGCAGATGCTCGACGCCGAGGATGCGGGCGAGTTCCTGATTCATCCGATTGACGGCGTTGGCCATCGAATCGAACGACGTGCTGTCGCCGGACAGCAGTTCCAGCGCCCACTTCGGCACGCTGCTGACCGTCTGGCTCTTGTCCACGCTGGCCGCGATATAGGTGTCCGACGGCAGGAGCATCCCCGATTTCTCGTTGCGGATATGCTTGTCGAGCCAGTTGCGGAGCGGGGCCAGCAGGGACGTGCGGCGGGCCTCGGCCTGCGCCCGGGCGTCCGATCCCGGAGGGCCAGCGTCCAAGACCTCCTGCCGGAGTTCGCCCAGCGGCGCGCGCGCGACCGGGATGCCGCGCAGATCAGTGGTGAAGCCGATTTCCTCCAGCCAGAGGAACGTCTCCAGCCGGGCGGCGGTCACGGCCAGATGGCGGAACAGGCCGACGCCCTCGGGGCTGTCGGTCAGCGTGTCGTCCACGGCATAGACGATCTTGCTGCGGGGCAGTTCGACATCGGCGAATCCTGGCACGCGCTGGATCACCGATTCGACGGTGCCGCCCCGGTCGCGCTTCCACCGGCTGATGGTGCGCTGCGGGCGATGTTCGATGTCGAGGAGGCCGATGGTCCCGTCGGGGTTCTGCTTGGCCGTCCATTCCTGAATCGTGAAGCCGTGCAGGCGGAACGCGGCGGTCTTGCGGACGACTTGCGACCAGCTTGTCGTCATGTCGTAGAGCATCGCATAGGCTTGGTCGGCATAGCCTTGCGCGGTGGCGGTGTCGGCTTCGGACAGGTTCTCGGGCGGATTGACCGTCCACACGGCGTTGCTGATCAGGTTCAGAAACAGGCGAACGCCGGCCCCGATGATCGACACGTCGCGGACGAGGCGGTCATATTCGTCGAATCGACGCGGCCCGACCAGATTGATGAGCCGATCTGGCTCGTCGAACGTGCCAGCCCCTTCCCCATTGATGACACCGCCTGATGCACGGCTCGTGCCCAAGGTTTCCGTAGGCGCAGCCCGCTTGAACAGCGCGTCGCCCGCTCGCTTGAAAATGCTGTCCGCCAAAGCCCGGCCTCCTGATCTGGTAGCCTTGTATCGCAGGAGGGGCTTTCGGTCACGTCTCCAGAATCGAAACCGGCCGCACCCCGAAGGACGCGGCCGGCCGGATCATTCCGAGAGCGAGGCCCTTGTATCAGGCCCCGGGTTGATTGTCACGCCGCCGTGAGGTCGCCGGAGACATTCCAAGTGTTCGCCGCGACCTTGGTGCAGACGACGCGGCCCTTGGCGATCACGACAGCGGTGGTGCTGCCCTTTTTCTCCATGGTCGCGCCAGCGCCGGCCTGCGCGGTCAGCGCGCCGGCACCCTGCGCGATCACCGAGAACGACGATCCGATGGGAAACGCGACGGCGCTGTCCTGCGGGAGGGTCAGCGTCTGGGCACCGGCATTGGTGCGCAGGATCGTCTTGCCGACATCGGTCAGCGCCGGGATATAATCGGCGGCGGCCGACGTGGTGACGGCGGGTTCCAGCTTGGCAAAGTTGCGCGCGATCAACTTGAACGCGGCGATCAGCCCGCGACCGGAATACTGGCCGGCCTTGGACGACAGAGTTTCGAGATGGGCCATAGCCTCCTCCTCTGGTTTCCTTGCCGAGCGGGATTGCCCGGCCCGGCTGGCATATCACGACGGCTCTCGGCCGGATATAGCGAAGGGCCGGGAGATCGCTCCCCCGGCCCCTCTATCCTTTCGCCCTTCACATCGTCCGGGCAAGGGCGGGTCGCCCTGCGGGAATTAGGTCAGATCAGCCGCCGCGCGAGGCGGCGCGCTTGCGGTGGCCGGCTTCGTGTCGGAGCGAGTTCTGGAGCGCGGCGTCGAACGGCGCGCGGGTCATGTTCATGGCCGGGCCGGGGACGGCCAGGCGCGGCGCGCGCAGGGCGGTCGCCGGGACGAACAGGCCGTAGATGAAGGCGACCCCGCGCTCCAGCGCCGAGACGGCGGCGAGCGGCGCGGCTGCGATCAGGGACAGGGCGGCGGCGAAGAATGGGCGGTAACGCAGAACCATGGGTTTCCTCCTTGGCTGTCCGATAGTGGACCCGGGCAAGGTGCGCCGATGGCAGCGGGCGGTCAACGGAAAAGGGCGAGGCCATTGCTGACCCCGCCCTGCGACCCGGCGCGTTGATCGCGCTGCGGCTAACTGATTCCAAGCCTCTCTTGCCGCTCTCTGATCGCGGTTGCAACAGGCCCCGGAACAGGCACCTGTCCCGAGGCCCATCGCCGAACCGACGACGCATCGACGCCAAGCCAATCGGCCAGCCGGGTCTGCCACCCATGCTTGGGCGGGAACAGTGCCCGGCCGGCCTCCTTGAATTGATCAGCGGTCACGCGCCTCGCTTTCGTGGACGAATCGGAGGACGTTCTCGCTGAAACCGTCGATGCGCGTCCAGTCCCCGTAGCCGACGCCGTTGCGATAGCTGGCCACGTTGATCATGTAGCCGCGCGCGCCCTCGCGGGGACCGCCGACGCGATCATGGGACTGCTCGTCCGTGATCACGATCATCCGGTCATAGCGGGTGCGGAGATTGACCTCCGCAATCGCGTGCCCGAGGCGGGTGCCGCCATGCGGCTGCGAGCGGCGGATCGCATCGACGCCAGCCATGCCACGACGCGGGGGAACCTCCTTCACGTCATTGGAGAAGCTGAACACCCGGACATCGCCGTGGATGATCGAACCGAGGGCGCAGGCCGCGTCCATGCGGGTCAGATCAGACTTGGCCGACAACTTGTCGTCCATCGAACCGCTGACATCGACCAGCACCACGGTCTTGCCCGGCAGGACCGGCATGTCCTCGACCGCCGCGCACAGCGCCTCGTCCAGCGCCGGCTCGAACTGCGGTGCAGCCCGGGCAGCGGCGATGTAGCGGAACGGCAGGACATAGCGCGCACCCTTGCGGGCGATGATCGCCTGCTTGACCAGATCGGAGTCGACGCCGACCTCGGCCATCTTTCGCAGGTTGCGGATCAGGGCCATGTAGCCGAGCCGGCCTTCGCTGATCAGCCGCGTGAACGCCTCGGCCTTGTCGGCCCCGCCCGAAAGCGCGACCTCCCAAGTGTCCGGCGACGGCAACTCGCCAGCAATGAGCGCCTTCCACATCGCGGCCTGCTCGTCGTCCTTCGGCTTCGGGTGAACGAGGCGCAGGACATCGCGCAGCCGCACGGTGGTCGCGCGGTCATACTTGGCAAGCTGGTAGGCGTCGAACTGGCCGAACGCGAGGGCAAGGCCCTTCTTCATCGCGGCCGGGATGGGGCGCTTTCCGTCCTTCCACAGCATGGCCAGCAACTCGCCCATTTCATCGGCGCGGCGCACGACGGCCGGATAGTCGTCGGGGCGCAGCGCGGAGATCTGGCCGGCACGAGCCAGTCCGGCGATCAGCCACAGCGGGGCGTGGCGCAGGTTCATCTGGCTGCGGGCCTCGATCGCCAGCGCGGCGACATCGGCCGGCGCGGCCTTGCTGACCAGATCGGCGATGCGGTCGGCGATGGCGACCCCGCCCTCATAGAACTGGTCCTCCCACAGGAGGCACGACGCGACAGCGCGGCGCAGTTCAGCGGCGGCGTTCTTCGGGGGGATGCCAGGCGCGCCCTCGTGGGTGCGGGCGGTGTTGACGGGCTTGGTGTTCAATCGAGCCATGATGGCGTTCTCCTTGGTGGGCAGCGGCGGCCACAAGGGAAGCGGGGAATGGTCGGGAACGGAGTGCCGGGCGTTACCCGGACGTTTGCGAAACGAAGTATCCGTTGTCCTACACCACCGCCGCCCATGAGGCCGTCGCCGGGTTTGCGGACATCGCCGATCAGGGTCGCGAGGGAAACAAGTCGAAGGCGGTCCTATGTCGGTTGCTCTACCCGCTGAGCTACCCCGGCGAACCGGGGGCTGGATTCGAACCAGCGACCTACTGATTATCGAAGTATCCGCATTCTACACCACTCGCGACCCGGAACGACGATGCCCAGATCGTCCACCCAAGGTGCGCAGGCAAGGACCGCGAGGAATAGGCGGCTCCTGAACGTGAAGCGTCCTAACCACTAGACGACCAAGTGCCGAGGCCCTTGGGCGGGATTCGAACCCGCGTTTCTCGCTCCAGATGCGAAGTAGCAGAAGCCTGCACCATCGCGGTCCATGCCTGCCCGGGAAACTGGCGGATGCGGCGTCTTTCCGAGTTACAAAGTCGATGAAACCGCGTCCTGCACCACGGGCAGGCGTCGGCAAATAGCGCATTGTGCGCGGTTTGCAAGCGGAAAGGTGCCCCCGCCGCGCTCACCGGCTTCCGTGGTCTGGCTCCACAAGGGGCATGGGTCGATGGTTGCAGAGGAGGGATTCGAACCCCCGGCCTGTGGATTATGAGACCACCGAGCTACCGCTGCTCTACCCTGCACCATCGCGAGGGCGATGGGGGTATCCGGTCCATTCGCCCGAAGGCTGCGCCCGGCTCGATCCATCGCCCTGTCGCCTTCGTGGACATTTTCGGGGACCGTCTTGAAGGCGCAAGTCATCCAGTCCCGCGCTGATGGTTGCCGCGATCTGGCCAGCTTGGCAAGGGGGAAGGGTGCCGAGGACAGAATTGATCGGTTGCCCGACCAGCCGGTGCCGACTGTGCGGCGTGGCCAACTCCTTCGCGATTAAGCGGCTTGGCGGATAACCCCACCGCTCCTCGGCGTGCCAGCGGCCCGGGTCCGTCATGCGCTAGGCGCGTCGTGGGCGGTTGCCGCTGGCGGGTGCCGGCATAGGCGCGTCCTGGCCGGCGATCAACTCGCTCCCCACGGATCATCATCGGTCGCCGGCTCCGGCGCGTCGTCGATGTCGTCCATTTCCTCGGGCGCGGCGTTCTGGGCGACCGGCACGGTGCCGACAAGCGCCTGAAATGCCCGGCTGCTGGCGTCCACCTGATCCTTGTATGTGCCGGACGGGAAGTTGCGGAGTTCCTCGATATAGGCGGCGTTCCAGTCGCCCCGGACCAGATGGACGCGCTCGGCCCCGACCTGTGCGGCAAACGGATCGGCGCGCGTCACCTTGTCGCCCGTCTCCGGGGTGCAGATGAAATTGAAGCCCATCAGGATCTCCGACACGCGCCACTTGAACGCCTTGCCGCCGAATCCCGGGTCTTGAGGGATGCTGATCTTGACCGTCGGGATTTCGTTCCGGTCATTGATCGAAACCTCCTCGATCATCGTCTCGACTTCGGTCGGATTGGCGCGCCGCCGCTCGACGTGGCGGATATAGACATCGCCGCCGACGCGGGTCATCAGGACGCGCACGGTGTAGGGCGATTTCTTCCGCTTGCTGCCGGCCAAGTCCCACCCGGCCCATGTCACGCCGCCAGCCGGCACATGGTCCACGATGTCGATGTGCTCGACCTTGAACATGCCGCCTTCGCGCGGGGCCGGCCGCTGCTGATACTGGCCGGCATACATGTAATCGCCGGATTTCTTAACGTCCTCGGTGACGGCCGGGCCGGCGCGCACCGGGTCCATCAGTTCGCCCTCATAGGAGCGCGGGTCGGCCCAGTCCTTCGTCTTGCCCGGGCGATCTGGGTCGGGGACTTGCAGCGGTGTCGTGCAGCGCCGGGCCGTCTCGAACTCGTTGGGGATCATCAGATGGACGAACCCATAGTCGCGGGCGAGGATGACGCCGGTCAGATCTTCCTCGTGCAAGCGCTGCATGACGATCACGATGGCCGACGTTTCCCAGTCATTGATGCGGTTCAGGCCGCCCTCAATGAACTTGCGGGTAGCGTTGTCGCGCTGCGTCTCGGATTCGGCCCCATCGACGCTGTGCGGATCGTCCACGATCAGGCGGTCGCCGCGCTTGCCGGTCACGGACTTGAAGGCGACGCCGAGACGCGAGCCGGTGTCGTAATTGCTGAACGACTGCACGCCTTCAGTCTTGAGTTCGACCTCCGGCCACAGCGATTGGAACCATTCGGAGCGGACCAGATCGAGCGTCTTGCTGGTATCGCGCTTGACGTTGGACAGATCGAACGACGTGCTGACAAAGCGCAGGTGGCGCTTGCCGAGCGGACCCCATTCCCACGCCTGCCACATCACCGAGACGATGGTCGATTTCGACGAGCCGGGCGGCACGTTGATGATCAGACGCGGTTTCAGCTTGCCCCGGCTGATCGCCTCCAGATGGTCGCACATGGCTTGCATGTGCCAGTTCCAGCGCAGCCGCGTGCCCGGCTCGATGACCTTCCACGCTTCCTGCACGAACTCGGCGAACGACTGACAGCGGCGGCGGACGCCATCGGCATCGGCCCGGGCCTCGTCCAGCATCGCGGCCTCTTGCCGGCGCGCGATCTCCTCCCGGTAGAACTTGGTTGAGAGCGCCATCGGCTCCCGGATCAGGGTCGCGCCCTGATCGTCAGTCGTCAGCGCTGCCATCGACAATCTCGTCGGGGTCCAGCCCCTCGGCGAGCGCAGCGAGGCGGCCATACTCGGCAAGCTGTTCGTCGGTCAGGCGCGACAGATCGGGGGCAGGGCCGCCGAACGGCTGGCGAGCCTTGTCGCCGACTTCCACCTTGGTCGTCCAGCCGCCAAGCCGGGCCAGGATGAACTTCTGCGCGTCCAGATCGCCCTTCGCCGTCTCGCTTTCCGCGTTCAGGGCGCGGTTGATCACCTGCGAGCCGACGCTGGCCAGCATTTCGGCTCGGCCGAGTTCCAGATCATCGGAGAAGTGCCGGCGCAGAGTGTCGCGGCTGACGCCGATCAGGCGGGCGATGTAGTGCTCGCCATGGACCGGGAAGGTCTTGGCATAGGTGCGGACCTTGAGCCGCTGCTCCTCGGTCGGCACGAACGGCGGGTTGCCGAACTGCCCCTTGGGCGCGCCTCGGGCATCATCGTCCCGCGTCTTCTGGTTGTGCGCGGTGAGGGGCTTTTCTGGCGTGGTGGACATGACGGCAATCTATGCGCGCGGCGCTCTCCAGTCGAGTCTTACGCGGCGTCCCTGCGATTTCGCCTTATGCGGAATGACGTTGCTGCGGTCGTCGCAGCGCCTATGCTGCCCGGACCACCACGAGGAGACTCAACGATGAAACATGATGACCCCCGCCTGGCCGGCCGTGTGCTGGAGGGCAAGCTGGTGTTCGCCGTCGTCTGCCTGATCGCCATCGGCGTCGGGGTCGGCGTGATCACCGAGTTCATCTTGCCGGCTTTCGCCCAGATCGACGCCGCGTTCGACGCCTTAGCGAAGAATTAACCTCTCTCCCCCAACACGGTCCCATCAGCCCACCACGGAGACGACCGATGCAGATCACGATTCGCGATACCGACCGCACCGAAGGCCAGAGCTTGCAGGACTATCGCCGCAAGCAGGCCGAGGCGTGGTTCGCCCGCAACCAGAAGCAACTCCGCGACCAGTTTTGGGAGCGCAAGCGCCGCGATCACGAGGCGGGCGAGCGGTGGCTTGCCGAGCACGGCCAATGATCGAGGCCATCGCCATCGGCGTGTTCGTGTTCGTCGCGCTGGCAGTCGCCGGCTGGCGGGCGCTGGACACGCTGGACCGCAAGGCTCGCGAGGAGATCGCTGATCTGGAGCGCGAAGTCCGGCTCGCCAAATTGAAGGGGCGCTATCAAGGCCCCTACGTCAATCGGTGGGGCCGCGAGGTCGAATGACCCCTCAAGCCATCGCTGATCTGGCCCTGCGCGAAGATCAGCAACGACGCGCCGCCGAGCGGGCCGGGGACGAACCCCGCGCCCGCCGTCATTTATTCGAGCGGGACCGCTTGCTGGAGTTGCTGCGACCATCGCAGCGATCTATGCCGGCGTCACCACCACCACGGAGACTCACATGACCAAGAAATCAGCCGCCACCCTCCGCGAGGAGCAGGAACTGGCCGCACAGATCGCCAAGGCCCACGCCTTCTCGGCTTTCCTCCTTTTCGGGCCGCGCGACCGCCGCAAGGTGATGATTGAGCAGGGCGGGCCGGAGGGCTACGCCGCCGCTGTCGCCGCGAAGGCCGAACTGGACCAGCAGGCCCGGGCCGATGGCAGCACGCGCAGCGCCATCATCTACGCGATCAATCGCCTCGGCTCGTTCGATGTCACGCCGGACGCGGCCAAGCGCGCGGGGCTGATCTGATGGCCCGCGTCCGCCCCACCAACAGCCGCCTCGCCCACGCCAGCGCGCAGGGCATGGCCGACGCCAAGGCGCTTGAGGGCATCATGTCCCGGGCCGTCGATGGCGTCCCGGCCGAGGCTGATCGCCCCATGCTGGTCGCCATCGCCAAGCGCCTCCCCGCGCCCGTCCGCGATCAGGTCCGCGCCGTGCTGACCAAGGCCGGAGAGGCGTTCTGATGCGCCCGGCCGAGGGTATCGAGATCCCCATGGCGCTCCGCAAGCGGCCGAAGGATCGCCGGGGCTACCCCATCCCATTCATCGTCCTGCTGGACGCCAACAAGCGCCCGCATTTCACGATCAACAACGGCCAGCGCGTCCTCGACGCCGGCCGCAAGAAGCTGTGCGGGCTGTGCGGGGGAAAGCTGCGGGGCGACATCGCTCTGGTTGGCGGGCCGATCTGTTTCCTGTCGCCGATGGGGGCGTTCAGCGATCCGCCCATGCACGCCGAGTGCGCGCGCTACGCGATCAGGGTGTGCCCCTATCTGGCCGCGCCGTCCTATGGGAAGCGGATCGACGACCGGACGCTGACCCCCGGGGCGACGCCGGGCGGCGTGATGATCAAGACCGAGATCGCCGTGGCCGAGGACCGGCCGGTCGCCTTCATGCTTGGCACCACAGATCGCGTCGAAATGTTCCTGCGGCCGGACGGCGCGCCCCTGTTCCGCTGCGCCGGGCGCTGGACTAATCTGGAGGTATGGCAGGCCGGCCAGCGGCTTGAGGGCGAGGCCATGGAGGCCGCGCTTGCCGCCGACCGCGCCCGGTCGGTCTATTCCTCGGGCTGATCGCCCTCCCCCACCGTCTCCTCGAATCGGGCCAGTGCGTCGGAAACGTCCACTGGCCCGAGCGCTTCCACAGCCTTGCGCGGATCGCCCTTCACGAAGACAAGCACGTTCTGATGAGTCTTGCCCAACTTGCGGGTGGACCTGAACTGCTTGGCCGTCCTGATGGGGAGCGAGCCGACCGACGTGATCAGGATCGCCTCGTTGTAGAGCGGGGCACCCGCCGCCTCGAACGCGGCAATCGTCTTGCTGACGAAATTGGCGTAGATGCCGCGCTTGTCCCGGTAATCGCCGACCACGAAACAGGCGAACCGATTGTCGGCCAGCCGGGCGACCGCCTTGGCGATGATCTCGGCGTAGATCGCGTCGAACCCGGCCATGTCGAGCGTGCTGATGTCGTCGGGGTCGTCGCTATAGACCTCCAGATCGCCGTAGGGCGGGCACGAGAACACGAAATCGAAGTCGTCGCCGATGGCCTCGTCCGCCAGCACCTTGTTGCTGTCGCCGACGTGCCAGATCGGCTCGACAGGCGCGAAGGCCGGCTGCGGCTCGATGTCGGCCCCGAGGTTCCAGAACAGCGCGCCCGGGGCGGCGTGTTCCCTGATGAAGCGCCACGCCTTGGCGTCGTAATTGCTGCACGACGGGAAGGGCGGCGGGTCAGTCGCGTCGTCCTCGAACGCCTCCGGGGCCTTCCACAGCTTGGCCTCGCCGACATCGGGGTCGCGGCCGACCTGAACGGCGTGATGGGCGGCGTCGGGGAAGGCGCGCTGTAGCGCCCGGGTCAGCGTGCCCGAGCCGGCGACGCACCAAACCTCGGTCGGGGCCTCGCCTGGCAGGGCCGCGATTTCCTGCGCCATCGCATCGACGAAGATCTCGTCGTCCATGCCGAAGGGGACCAGATAGGCCCCGGTGGCCTCGCAGTGCTTGCGCGCCCGGGACTGGATCACGTTCAGCCGGCCGGCTTTGACCTCGACGATGTTCGCGCCCAGATCGGCGGCGAGTTGCGTCCGGGGGTGCCGGTCGGAGCGCGCGGCCACGAAGATCGTCGCCTTCTTGCCAGCGGCCCGGCAGGCCCCGGCGAGCGCGATCTGTGCGAAGCCATAGGCCGGCGTCGCATAGACCAGTTCGTCGGCGTCGATGCCGGCGACAAGGCGGTCCAGCGCCCGGCGCTTGGTCCCGCCGAGGACGCGATCATCGCGGACGACCCTGATGCCCTCGATCTCATCGACCGCCAGCGCCGGAACTTCCTCGGCCGCGCGGGGAGCCGGCGTGCCAAGCTGTGCGGCGACAGCGGGCCATTGCGCCCGGTTCGCCTCGATCTGTTCGGCGCGCAGATCGACGCCGGTATAGTGCCGGCCGAGCGCGGCGCAGACGATCCCGCGCACCGAGCCGCCAGCGAAGGGGTCCAGCACCCGGCCGCCGACCGGGCTGAACCAGCGGTAGGCCAGTTCGCACAGCACCGGGTCGAAGATCGACGTGCCGCTGGACAGTTCGGAGTCTGGCAGCACCCAATGATCGCGCTCGAACTCCTCGGGGGTCAGCTTGCGGCCCACCTTGGCCTCGGCCGCCGTTTTCTGTTCATAGTAGCGGGGGTGGCTGGACAGGGCGTCCATGGTGACGCCGCCCAAGCCCTTCTTGCGGCCGGTCACGGCGTTCGTGCCCTCGCCGCGCATGAGATCTTGCCCGAACGTCCGGGCCTTGCCCTTCGCCTCCTCCCGGGCGGCCTGCATCGCGGCGCGCTTCTCCGGGTCCGGCTCCAGCATCGTGTCGGACATGCCGAGCAGGTTCTCGCCGCGCCCGACCTCGGACTTGATGCCGAGCGCCAGCCATGCTCGCTTGCGGTCCATCCACCATCCCTCGCGGGCGTTCAGCACGGTGAAGGGCGGGATCATGAACTCGTTGGCCAGCGAGCCGCCGCCTTGCTTCTTGCCGGCCGGTGCCGTCGATCACCGGGACGGTGCCCTTGGGGATGGCCGTGCCGCCGCGCTCCTTGCCCGGGGCGAGGTAGATCGTGCCGCCCTCGGCGTAGATCGCCCGCGCCGCCATCTGCCGGCCGTGGCCCGCCCTGATCAGATCGTCGGCCAGGACGGGGTTAGTCCAGCCGAACCGCTCGATGCTGGCCACGATCTGGGCGACTTGCGCCTCGCTATGGGTGCGGGCGTTCCGGGGGTCCGGGGTCAGTTCGTCGATCTTGCGGAGCAGCACCTTGGGCGCGGTCATGGGGTCCATCCTTGTTTGCGGGCGAAAGTCTCGATCTGCGTCACCCCTGTGCTGATCGCGTCGGCCAGCGTCCCGTCCACATGGACATTGGCGAAGGCGCGCTGCCCTCCCTCATGGGGGAACAGCATTTCGACGCGGACGCAGGGGCGGCCGTCGGTATGGGTGAAGCGGCGGGCGTGGACGACCGGCTCGAAATCGTCGGGCAGATCGGTGACGCCAAGCTGGACGACCGGGTGCTGCTGGCCGGCGACGCCGAGCGTCAGGCGCGCCCCGGCGTAGAGCAGCGCGGCCTCGCCGTGATCAACCTCCCAAGCGGAGCGCATGTAGTGCACGCCGTCGATCTGCTCGCGCCGGATGAACAGCGCTCCGCAATGGCCAGACTCGGCCTCGTTCCAGTCTGGCGGTGCGCCCAATGGGCGGGGGTCTGCCCCTGCGATGCGTGTCGGCCTCATGCCCTGATCATATCCGCCGCCGCCTGCGCGGTCCACGGCGCTTATCCATAGCCCGCTTTTGCGCGGCCAGATGGGGCGGGATGGCGTAGCGAACGACCCGGCCGGTATCGACGACCCTCATTTCGAGGACAGCGGGAGCGGGGTGGGTGCGGGACCATGCCTCGCGTTCGGCCGCGCCGGTCAGGGCGTCTAGGGCGGCGCGCTCCTTGCGCTCGCGGTCCAGATCGCAGGCCAGGCAGGCGTCGCCGGGTCGCCATTTCTGCGTCTGGCGATGGCCAGCCGGGCACCGCTTCACGGCCGGCTTCTTCGGTCGGGGGAATAGCGCGTCGAGGCTGCGCGGGTGAGTCTTGCGTGGTGGGCGCATTGCCAGCTTGCAGCACGCCGGCAGTCACCCTGTCAATGATCGTGGCCAGATCGGCTCAAAGGGCCTTGGCCCACTCCGCTCGCCGCGCCCTGAAATTGTTGCCGTTGCCCGGGCGGGGGGTGCCGCGTCGGCCGTCCTCGTCGGGCGGCGGCGGTCCCATGGACCAGAACGGGTCGGCCGGTCGATGGGCACAGTCCACATCGGGACGGACGCCGCATCGCTTGCACGGAAAGCCCGGGTCGGGCGTCACCGGCCTGATGATCTTCATGCCCGCTCGTCCGTCATCAGGAGGACGCCGCACCCGCTGTCGGGGTCGCCCCATTCGATGAAAAAGCCGCGCCACCGGGAATGCGCGGACAGGCCGAACTCGACCGCCTCCCACCCCGGTATCTCGCGCCAGCCGATGAACAGTTTACTGATTCTCACCCTTTGGCCTTTCGATTGGCAGGGCCTCGCGTTGGCCCGGTGTCTTGATAGCGCCCCCGAACTTGCGTCGTCGATAGTCCATGACCTCGGCCGCGATCTTCGCCTCGGCCGCCTCGCGCGCGCGCCGGACGCGCCAGCGCCAGACCAGCCACCCGGGGACCGGGGCGAACGTGGTCAGCAGCGTCCATTCCCACCACGTCATCGGCCGCACCTGATCGCTGTGTCGGTGCCGCCGACGCCGCACTCGCCCTCGGCCTCAAGGTGCATCGGGTCGATGGGGATGAGGAGCGGCTGGCGGGCGACATCGCGCTTGATCGTCTCGTAGCGATACTCGGTGACGAAGCGGGCACCGTTCGGGTTGGTCGCCAGTTCGGAGCCGAGATCCTCCATCGCAATCCAGTCGTCGATGCTGTCCGGTCGTTCCCGCTCCTGATACGCCAGCACGTCCAGCCCCTTGAGAAAGCAATAATCGCAGTTGCCCTCGTAGGGCCAGAGGCCCAGATCAAAGCCCTGCGGCAGGGGGTGCGTCAAGGCTTTCGGGTTGATGTTCTCGCCGAGCCAGAAACGCCAGATATCCCGCTTTGTGATCCGCGCCCGCAACATCGGCCATGCCGAGCGCCACCGCTCCTTGCCTTCCTCGTTGCGCTTTTGCTGCTTGGCGATCCGCCGCATTTCATCAGATCGCAGCCCGACGACATTGGTCCATGCGTCGTAGCCGTGGGACAGCATGAATTGCTTCATGGTGTCGATCTTGAGTTCGGCCGTGCAGAACCGGGAGACGGCGTTCGGCAGATATCGCTTGCGCCTGATCAGGGCGCGGAACGGTTCGCCGCGCCGGGCCGCGCTGTTGTAGCCGACGACATCGAAGCGGTCGGCGGCGGGCGTGTCCTTGCCCTCCCGGTCCTTCCACTCCAGCCACCACACCCGGACGCCCCAACGGCTCTCGCACTCATGGACGAAGCGCAGCGTCTCCTCGCGCTCCTTGCCGGTGTTGGCGAACGTGACCCATACCCCGGCCGGCAGGACGCCGCCGTGCGCCCACAAGTGCTGGAACAGCATGAATCCCGATGTCCGGCCGCCGCTGAACGAGATCAGGGCCGGGGTCTCCAGCCAATAGGGCGACGACGGGTCCGGGGCCGGCCAGATGATCGAGCCGTCGGGCCTGCGGGGAACCGGGAAATCGAGGCCGGGGACGGATAGCGGGGCACGCTTCATCGGTTGCACCACACATCGAGCCAGTCCTCGCCAGACTTGGCCGGGATATGGACGATGATCTCCGGGGCGTTCGGCCGAACCGCCTGCCGGTGCGCCAGTTCCCATGCCGCTGCCTGCCCGCCGAACTTGGGGTCGTTATCCCCGAAGATCACCAGCCGGCGCAGTCCTTTGGGCGGCACGAACTTGGCCAACATCGACGAGTTGATCAGCGCCCATGTAGGCAGGCGCGACCAGCGGGCGACGGCAAGCGCCGTCTCGATCCCCTCGGCGACCGCAAGCACGTCAGTGGCGGGCGACAGCCTGATCGCGGAGCCTGGCCGGAGATCGCCGGGCATCAGCTTGCGCGATGACACCCGCTTGCGCTCCGCGTCCCACAGATCGGCCTTGCGCGGCCCGTCCAGATAGGTGCGATGGAGCGTCGCCAGATCTCCGTCCGGCCCGCTGACCGCCGCGAGCATCGCCGGGCAGGCCGAGCGCATCGGCACATCGGACAGCATCGCGGCCGGATGGAAGCGCAGGGCCTCCGATCTGACCCCGGGCAAACCTCGGGCGGTCAGATAATCGTCGGCCATGGTGCCGCCCAGATCGCGGGCCTCGTCCCATGTCCGGCGCACGAGCCAGTCTATCGCGCCCTGCCCCGACGAGCCGGGGGCCGTCTTGATCGCTTGCGGCAGGATATTGCGGACCTCGGCGGCGGCGGTGCGGAAATCCCAACCATGGAGGGCCATCAGCAGCGCGACCCCCGAGCCGGAACCACATTGGTTGCAGATGAACGTCCCGTTCTGTTTCCAGTCGGTGAAGCGAAAGCGGTCCTTGCCGCCACACATCGGGCAAGGCCCATGCTTGCCGGTCAGCGCCTTGGCCGGGACGCCGAGCCGCGACAGGATCGACGGCCAGCGCCCCCGGGCCTCCTCCATGATATCAGGCCGGGGTGGTTTCAGTCCCGCTCTCACCACGGCCAGCGGCACTCCATCAGTTCGAACCAGCGCCATGTCGTCGGTTCATTGTCGCGGCGCGCGGCCTGATAGGGATTGTGGCTCCAGCGGACCCACCGCCGCCAGTTCGACAGCCGCCAGTCGCGCAGCATCAGGACTTGCAGATGATGGGTGCCGAAGCGGACGTTCAGCCATGTGTTCGACATAGGGGCCTCCGTGGTGGTGCGAACAGATCGTCTTGCGACGCCGCCCGACTCAATAGCGGGAGCGTCTTGGCGAACCTAGTCGCGCTGGTCCCGTCTATCGAGTCAATGCCGCCAGCGGCACAAAGCGCGATCCGCCTGGCCGTGTTGACCCGGCCGCAATGGACATACAGGCCCCGGGACTTGGCCCATCGGCCCCACGGCTCGATGGCCGCGATCTTCCATTCGGTGCTACCCCCGATGAACAGGCCGATGCGCGGGCTGGTCAGCAGCGGCTCGATGTCGGCGAACTCCATGCCGTCCTGCACCGCGATCAGCAGGCGGGCGTCGCCCAGATCGGCGCGGGCCAGCAGGCGGGGGAGCCATGCCCGGGTGCGCTCCAAGCTGGCCGGGCCGTCCCCGACGATATCTGGCACAACGATGAAATCTGCCCCCGGGCCGTAGCGATCAAGGGCGCGCAGGAACGCCGCCTCGTCCCACTCGATCCCCTGCGCGAAGGCGGGCCAAGCCCCATTGTCCAGCGCCCACGGCATGTCGCCGAGGATCGGCCCGCCCATGTCGAGGGGACCGACCATCCAGCCCCACCCGGCAGCGGCGAGCGCAGCGATGTTGCGGCGGGTGCCGGTGCGGGAGGCGTAGCAGCGCATCGGCGCGGCCTACAGCAGATCGCGGACAGATCGCAGCGCGTCGATCAGGCGGGTGGGGCGCTCCTCGATATCGAGCCAGCCGATGTCCTTGGCGGCATATCGGCCGTCCTTGCATCCCATGACGACGAAGCCCTCGTCGGTCAGCGCGACCGACAGGACAACCCCGGCGCGGGATAGGCGCTTGGCCTCGGTCATGGCCTGCATCAGATGCGTGGTGGTCAGCGACATGGCCTCCCTTCCCATAGCTGGTCGGCCACCGCCAACAGGTCGATCCCATAGCGGTCGAAGAACCCGCCGTGGTTCAGCGCCTCGACGCTCTCCTCCGGGCCGTGCTGAATCTGATGGTGGACCGGGCACAGGGGGACGACGCGCTTGTGCGTGCGCGTGATCCGGCCGCCGAAGCGAGATGCCGTCACATGATGGACGGTCGCCGGCCGGCCACAGACCAGACAGGGCATGGCCGCGACCCGGGCGATGTGCGCCCGCTCCTCTGCGTTCGGCGCTGCCCCGGCCTTCGGCTTGGTTCGATTGTAGGCGACGCGCTCCGGGGCTTTGCGACGAGGCTTGTCGCGGCGCGGCTTGATCGGGGACCGCTTCATGCGGCCAGCCGATAAGGCAACGGCTCCTGATCGTCGGGGATGCGGGCCTTGCCCCGGGCCATGGGATGCTTCGGCGAGCCGCTGGCGTTCAGGCCGAGACAGATGAACTCCAGCCCGGCCGCTGCCTCGGCGAAGGGGCGCACGTCGTCGGCGTCCGCCAGATCTCCCCACGCGACCAGAACCGGGCTGTCCTGTTGCTGCGCGATGTCGAGGGCGTGCCCGAGCGCGGCGGCTTGCGCGTCGCCCCATCGCCTGGCCGGTGCCATCGAGCGGACGATGGCCGGGTCGCTGGACCTGATCGAATGGAGATTGATCACCAGCACCCCGCCGTAGCCCCATCGACGCGCCCACCCGCACAGCCGCGAGATCGTCGGGTCGTCCTTGCGCTCGTCGGCCGTCGATGGGTTGAACATGACGACGACCAGCAGCGGGAGCGACCGGCTCCAGATGCGCCAGAGCCAGTAGCGGTGCGCGCGATCATCGGACAGCACAGCCCCGATGACGCTGGTCAGGTGGAAGGGGTGCGGGCCGTCCATCACAGCCCCGCCTCCGGCCGATATGGCGGGTGCTGGTTGCATCGCCGCCAGAACATCGCCTCGTCGCCGCGCATCAGGGCAAGGTGGGCGATCACGTCGTCGGTCGGGCACATCGCCCCGGCCCAACTGTCCGCGTAGTAGGCGATGGGGTGCATGCACAGGCAGCACAGGATTCGCATCGACTCCTCGGGCCGACCGCCAGCCGCGCAGGCGACCGTCGGTTTCAGGCGGCGGAACAGATAGGTCACGCCGCTGCGCTTGCTCTTTTCGAGGAACATGCCGGTCAGGATATAGTGCTTCATCTGCCGGTGGCTGACCATTTCGCCGAGCAACTGGAGGGCGCGGTGTTCCTGCTCCAGCCCCCACGCATCACTGGCCCCGAGCGAGTTCAGATCGTGCTTGATATGGTGAAACGCCGGCAGCTTGCCGTGGACGATCTTGCCCTCGGGGTCGCGCATGATCAGCACGTCGGCCCGGTGCCGGCTGCTATACCACCGATTGATCAGGGACCAGCCGGCGTCCTCGTCGCCCGGCTCCTTGCGGCCGATCTTCATCAGCCCCTCGGCGTTCGGATAGGTCGGCTCGATGATCAGGGGCAGGCCGTCGATGGGCATGGGGATGCCAGCCCACTCGGCGGTCTGATCGCCGATCTGTTTCAGGGCGTCGCGCAGGTGCGCGAAGCCGTCCAGTTCCCTAGCCGCCTGCCGTCCGCGCGACAGCGACCGCTCGCGTGCTGCTTGCCGGGACGCGCTCTGTCGTGCGGCGCTTTCCTCGGCGCGGCGTTGCTTTGCGGCTGCGCGGCGGCGCGCCTGTCGGTTCTTCGTCATGGGCACTCTCCGTGGTGGGCAATTCAGTGACGCCGGCCACGATATACTCGGCGGTCGATTCGTCGAAGTCATGAGCGCGCTTGTAAATCGCCTCGCCCTTTTCATCCTGGCCGACCTCGATCAGCAAGACGAACCCGCGCCGGATCATGTCCTTGACGATCTGGGCGCTCCGGGCGACCTCATCGGGCTTGGTGGGGTCGAAGGTCAGCTTGGTATCGCCAGCCCCGACGTTCAGGATTCCGACTTCGCCTTTCATGGGTGCGCTCCTACTCGCTTGGCATTGACCCCGCGCTGGTCGGCCGGGTCGGTGATGATCTCGACGCCGTTGCGGTGGGGCGGCGCTCCCCATGTCTCGTGCACGGTGGACCGGCAATTGAAATGCTCGGGCGGCATGTTCATCGCCCGCCAGACCCGCTCCCGCTCCTTTCGGGCGAACTCGGCGAACATATCGGCTGTGCCGGTCGGCATTTCCGTGAACTCGATGTCGTCGATGGTGTAGCGGAACTCATCCCCCACCCGCTCGATACGATAGGTGGCGGTCTTGTCCGGCCCGCTGGCCAGATCGAACCCCATGTGCACGGTGCCGGCCGCTCGGGGGATGAACGCCGTCGGCGGCTCCAGATCGGCGTGCTGGCAATCGCAGCCGACGCAGCGGGTGCCATAGAGCAAGGGGCCGTGCTTCGGGCAGCGGATCATCGCAGCACCCAATGGGCCAGCGCCCATCCGGCGAGCGCCCCGATGACCCCGGCGATGGACAGGTGGCACAGCGAGGCCGTGCCGTTCGCCCATGACGCCGCGACCAGCGCGCCAGCGGCCAGGATGGCCCATTGCACCTTCCACATGGTCCCCCTCCTCATGCGCGCCTCGGCTCCAGCGGTGCCCGGCCAATCGCATTGCAACTGGCGCACATGAACCGGGCCTCAATATCGGACAGCGTGGTGATGTCGATCCAGTCGTGGCCCGGGCCGAACTGGCAAGCGGCGATCTGGACGGGCGGCACCTGATCAACGTCGTCGGGGTCGATCCTGATGTCGGTCATCCCCGCCCCCTTGCTTCGATCTCGTCCCCGAGCGGCGATGCAGTCCCGAGGCCGTGATAGCGGGCCTCGCAGAACAGCACGTCGGCCTCGGCCACCGGGATTTCAGGCGGGGGCGAACCGGGACGCCAGCCGGCGCGGGCATTGGCGCTGATCGACAGGGCTTGCTCGTGGGTGTAGCGGCCAGCCGCCTCGGCGTGGGTCGTATAGCCGGCGCTGCCCGGTCGCCACCATGCCATGTGTTCGTTCGACCAGATCAGGTAGGCCCCGCTCACGCCGCACCGTCCATGGGGCCGTTCAGGTCGGCCAGTGCCGAGGCGTTCCCGATTTCGATGTTGTTGGCCACGATGTCCATGGCCATCGAAGGCGTCATGCGGCGCTGGTCCTGCTGGGCGATCAGCATCCCGACGAACTGCGCCGTGACGGCCAGCAGTTCGGCAGCGTCGATGTCCCGGCCGCTGTTGCCGAGCGCGGCCTTGAGTTCGTTCAGGTAGGCGGTGTGGCGCGCGTCGGGCGCAACCGATCTGTGTCCCATAGTCGAGTCCTTTCCGTGGTGGTGGGCCGGGCAGCATTGCCACCCGGGCTGATCTAAAGCAATTGGCCCTGCGGCGGGTCGGGTGGCGATCGAGGCTCGGCGAACGGCTGGTCGGGCGGCTTCGGGCTGGCCAGCTTGTCGCATGGCCCGCACCGCCAAGGCCCTCCCATCCCGTCCTTGCTGAACGATGGGTGCGGCGCACCGCAATCGGCGCACTTGTCCGGCTTCCACGGCTTGAACGGCTCCGGCTTTCGGGCCTGATCTTGCCAGCGGTCGCGCCCCATCAGGACACCAGCCACCGGATGCCGGCGATGATGCCGGCCCACAGCAGGAGGGTGACGGGGAGGCCATAGGCCAGCCCGCGCCAGATTTCCGGTGGGACCGGCAACTTGCTCATTGCATCGTCATCACGGATTCGGGGCGCGCCCGGGCGACGAACTGCGGGCGGGTGTCGGTCGGCGCATAGCCCCATTGCCGGAGTTGCTGCGCCAGCCCGGGCAGGCCACCGGGCCAGAACATCGGCTTGCCGACCGGGCCGTGGTTCTTGCCGTCGATGTAATCGTTCAGCCACCGCTCCATGCCCTTCGTCTCGGGCGTGACGATCCGGGTATTCAGCATCCGCAACAGCCGGACGCACAGCATGGCGAGCATGAACTGGCCGGCGAACTGTTGGGCGTCCTGCAAGATCTGCGCGGCGGGCGGACAGCCTGGCAGGTAATGGCCGCGCTCGTTCAGCAGGTGCAAGATCGCCCCCGACAGATGGTCCTCGGTCCCGGCCATCGGATTCGAGACGCGCAATAGCTCGCGCAGTTCATCGCGCAGCGGCGGCACCGCCTGTTCCTCGGGCGCGCTGGCCCCGTTCTGATCATCCATGTTCTTTCTCCTTGGCGGGCACATACAGGAACCCATTGACGGTGACAGGCTCCCCCGGGTCGAATCGAGGGTCGCCGGTCGTGATGCGGAAAGCGCCCAGATCGGCAACGCCCTCGGTGCGCCATGGCACAGGCCGGGCCAGTTCCTCGGCCGCGCGGTCAAAGCTGGCGTGATCGACGCCCTTGATCAGATCGCCGTCCACCATGCCCTCGCTGATCTCGCGCAGCGCCTCGGCCGGGTTGATATCGGTCAGCAGCCCGCACTGGCGCGCGTTCATCACCAGCAGCAAGCCGCGATCATCCTCGACGGCGTAGCGCACCGCCCCCGACCGCTTGACGATCACCGCCCTGATTTCGCCGTCGAACTCATAGTCGCCTCCCCGCTTGGCCACGGCCCGGCCGATCAGCCCGGCCTCGTGCGCGCGCGCGTGCGCGTGGATGTTGCTCATTGCCCTGTCCTTTCATGCTGGCGGCCCGCCCTTTTCCGTCCCGCCTTGGTTGGTTGCCTGTCGCCCTTCGGGGCTTTGCCCCCTTGCTCGGTCCCCTTGGGGTCTGTTCCCTCCCCCCGGGCTTCCCTTACCTTTGCCCTGTTCCAGCGCGGTCCCCTCATGGCGTGAGGGCGTCAATGTTGGCGAGGGTCGCGGCGAATGTCAGGGCGACGATGGGAGGCGCTTCGGCGAACCGCTCTCCCTCCTGATCGTGCAGGCTGTCCCACAGCTTACCGAAGGCGAACACCGGATCGTTCCACCAATCGGGCGCATCGACATCATGGGTCCAGCCGGAGCCGTTCGGCTGGTAGATGCCCTCGGCAATAGCGTCGGCCGCACTGATCTGGTTCACCGGCTCAAAGCGCACATCGGTTACGGCGAGCGTGATGCGGGACCAAGCGCGCGGCATGTGGATCGACGGACGCCAGCGAGTGACCAAACTATCAGGGCCATCGGCACGGAAAGCGAGCCATTTAGGCTCCCGGTCCTTGACCGTGTATTTTGCGGCTGTTTCCCGCACCCATAGCCTGTCCCCGGGCAGGGCCTTGGCCAGCGGAGACGAGGCCAACCGGCGCGTCTGGGTCTTGCGGCCGGCCAGGATGGCGCGGACCATGGGGGCAGAGAAGATTATTCCTCGGTCGATGGGTTCTCGGGGCACTCGGGTTCCTCCTGTGGTGGGGCAATCGGGATGCGGCGGATCAGCCACAGCTTGTCGGGTTCGCGGTGAAGCATCCCTTGGGTGGCGGCGATGCGCTTCCACCCCTCGGGCCAGCCATCGACCTCCTCTTGCTCGATCTGATCAAACCGGAGCCGGCGAAGGGCGTCGTCCATCCGGGCCTGCCGCTCCCGCTGGACCAGATTGCGGGCGCGGGCGCGCTCCCGGGCGTCGCGCCGCTCCCATTCGCCAGCGATTTCGAGGCACTCGGCGATGGTCGGGAACCAGCGGCACCGTTCGAGGATGGCGTTGCACAGGAAGTCGATCTGTTCCTGCGGCATGTGCCCTAGCTTCTTGCGATAGGCCGCGAGCATCAGCTTGCCGCTGGCGTCATCGCTGTTGCGCCGGGGCAGGGCCGCGTCCAGCACGGCAACCGACTGGTTCAGGTGCTTCTCGCTGACAGGCGGGAGCGCGGGCAACGGGGCGTCGGCGATGGCGACCAGCGCGTTCAAGGCCGCGTCGTCCAGCCGTGGAAAAAGCGGATCAGTCGTCGCCGGGAGGCTGGCCTCCGGGGAAAACTTCACCGTGGATAGCGCGCGTGAAGCCATCTCGCCGATCTGGCGCGGCCCGCCTTCCCTGTCCTTGTCCTTGTCCTCGTCCATTGCTCTCATCCTTGAGCGGGAAAACGCCCCGCCATCCTTCGACTATCGACTGGTCGATCACAGCGGCCGGGTCGTGACCGCGCTCGTTCCAGATTTTCTCCAACTTGCCGACGATCAGTTCCTCGGCGCGCTTGGTCATCGGGTGTTTCAGCTTGGTCCGATGTTCGCGAAAGGCCTTCATGGCCGCGCCCGGGACCGAAAAGATCAGATCGCCGGCATCGCCATCGCCACCCCCCCCAAGGGGGGCAGGGGGGTCTCCACCGTTAGGTGGAGTCTGGTTCTGATTCTGGTTCTGATTCTGGTTCTGATTCTGGTTGTCATTGGGAGTGGCATTGGGTGAGCCATTAGGTGTCCCATTGGGTGAGCCATTGGCTGACCCATCTGACCCATTGTCAGACCAGCGTTTTTTCGCGCCTTTCTGTCCGCCTTTTCGACGCTTTTCGAGCGAGTCTTGCGCCAGTTGCGCCTCTGTCAGTGCCCGCGCGGAAAATACGGAGCCGCCATGGGTGCGGTCTATCTTGCCCAAATGGCCGACCAACAGATCAAGGTCACGTCGCCATTCCGGGTTGCGGCCGAGGGCGATTTCAAACAGGGCCTCGGGCAGCGGTTCGCCCTTGTCCCAATTGTGGATGCAAATCTGCAAATAGGTCCATTCGACGCTAATCGGCAGGCCAGCGACGCCGGCTTTCCAATCGGTCGGGAAAAACCGGACATAGGGGGCGCGTTCGGCGCTCATAGCGTGTTGCGCGGCATATCGCCGCAGACTAGGTAATCTTGCACTGGCGCTCCTCCTGCGAGCGTTCGGGGGCCGGGGGGGCCTGATCCGCCTCCCCGGCTCGATGGTTGGCCCGCCACCTTGAGTCGGAGCAACAGGCCAGTCACTTTTTCTTCTCCAGCTTTGCGCGCTCATCGCGAGCCATCGCCGCCTCGATCAACTGGCGCTGGCGGGGCGACCAGCCGGATAGGTCGGGCATGACGCGCGGCGAGGCCGAGAGAACGGCGGCGTCCGATTTCGACTTAGACGGATTTGATTTCCGGGGCTTTCCGGGGCGCAGGGGCAGCGTCTCTTGCTGCGCCTTTTCTGCCCGCCTCTGGCCCGGAGTGGGCGGGACATCGGGACTATCGAGCGGCTCGAACGAGATCTCCAGCCTGGCCGGGGTTCCATAGCGCTTCATGCCGCCGCCCATGACTTGCTGATCGTCCGCGAAGGCGACCCCGTTCAGGGCGTCCACGATCAACTTCTCGATATTGTCCTTGTCGGGCTTCTTGACCGCGTAGAGCTTGCCGCGAGCAGCGGCCTCGCGCAGCGCCTTGTTGAACGAACGCGGCGTCTCGAACACGGCGGTGAAGCGGAGCAGGACTGGCCCGGTGAAGGGCTTGTGGCGGGGGAACGCCCGGCGAAAGGCCTCGCGCACGACGGCCTCGGCCTCCTTGGTATCAGGCGGCGTGATCAGGCTGACCACGGCCTCCGGCTCACCGTCTTTCCAGACGATTCGCGGGACGGCGCGCGGCCTACCCTTGCCCTTCGGTTCCCCCGGGACGCTGAATGCAACGCGGCGTGACAATTCAGGCCGCGATGCGCTGCTTGTCAAGCCACGCCAGCAGATCGCCGAACGTGCCCTTGTCGAAGATCTTCTCGGAGTCGGTGTCGTCCATTTCGACCCCGAACTCCTCCTCGGTCGCCATGCACAGTTCCACGCTGTCGAGGCTGTCGCAGCCCAGATCATCGACGAAGCTGGCGTCGGTGGTGATGCGGTCGGGATCGACGCCTAGATGCTCCAGCACCATCTTGTGCGCCCGCTGTTCGATTAACTTGTCGGCCATGCTTTCCTCCTTGGTGGGTCCATCGTCGGGGAGGAGGTTGCCCCCCTCCCTCCCGGGGAACCACGTCAGTCGTCGTCGTCCCCGCCATCGCCCTCAAAGCCGAAGTCCGGCTCGTCGGGATCGGTCGAGGCCTCGCGGCCCTCGCCGGTATAGTCGTCGGCGCTGGCGCGGGTCAGCATGACGTGCTTGCCGATGGCACGGTGAAGCTGAAGGACCGCGCGATCCTCCTCGTCCTCGCCGAACGTCTTGACCTTGCCGCTGATCACGATGTCGGTGCCCATGTTGACCTTGGTCAGCAGGACGCGGATCGACTGGACGCCATTGCTGGCGATGGCCTCGGCCACCTTGCGGACCAGTTCCTTCGCGGCGTGTTCGCAGGCGGCGGCGACATCGCGCTGTTCAGCCTGGCTCGTTCCCGACCACGGTTTCGGGCGGGCTTTGATCGTTTCCAGCAGGAAGTCGCGGACATCGAACACCAGTTCGTCGGTGCCGAGATCGAGTTCATCGACCATGTTCTCCATGCGGTCGATGGCCGTGGTGTGTTCGGCCTCGGTGTCCCACCCGGTCCCTTCCTGCTCGCCAGCATCAGCGGCGTAATCGGGCAGGGCTTCGCCGCTGCCGTCTCCTTCGATCTGGGCGACATCGCCCTCGGCGGCCGGGGTGGCCCCCTTCTTAGCTGCCATCTTCGTTCTCCTTTCGTGGTTTGACCCGCAGAGGCGGGTCCGGGAAATGGCCCGGCGAGAGCCATATCGTCTCGCTACGCCAGCGATGCGGCCGGGTGAACACCAGCGCGCAATAATCGGCCATCCCGCCCTCGAACGGGCTGGCCATTGTGTCCATCAGATGCCCGGGCGGCATCGTGTGCCGCTCCCGATAGATGCAGGTATGCGACGGCTTCCAGCGGCCGGCGAACTTGTTGTCGCGCCAGCGGTCCTGCGAGGCGAGGAAAGCAATCGGCAAGATGAAGGCGGCGCGCCGGACATTGAAGCGATCGAGGACCGTCGCGATGATCAACTCGGCGATGTCCGGCTCATAGCTGTAGGGCGGATTACAGATCACCGATGTCTCGCGCCCGGCCCACATCGGCATTCGCGTGATCTGGTTCAGGATATTGCCGCGCATGAACTTATGGCGCGGCTTCCTGTCGATGACATCGGAGCCGATGGTCGGGTGGCCGTATCGCTTGGCGACATCGAGAATATTGCCGCGCCCACAGCAGGGGTCCCAAATCAGGTCGTCGCCGAAATCGACGCCGTGCATCAACTGTTCGACGACGCGCGGGCTTTCGCAATACCAGTCGTAGGGGGCGCGGTCCCATTTCTTAGATCGGGCACCCCCGGCAGGACGATTTACCATTATTTCTCCCCGGCCGCCGCCTGGCGGTTCTGTTTCTCATACCAGTCGAGGGCCTCCTCGACGCGGCCTAGCGTCTTTGCCCTGATGGTGCCCCGGGACTTAGCCCGCGACCATGTTGATTCGGCGACCCCCGCGATGCGGAGAACGTCTTTCATGGTCAGGCGGGCCGCGAAAGCGCGGTCCTGAACCGCTTGCATCTGTTCGGCTGGTGTCGGCATAGGTCGCTATTGATAGTCGCCAACTTTATGCGCGGCAATTGCTAATTGCGACTTGCGTGTTCATGGCACTGTTGGCAAGGTGCGGGCCGGGGCTTCATCGCCCCGCCCACCACATAGGAGACGCCTCTATGGCGACCGAGGAAACCATCAGCGTCCATCCGGGCGACATCATTCAAGACAGCGCCGGGCAGCTTATGCTCGTGACCCAGACGAAGCCCCGCTTTGTGGGCGCGGTGCAGCGTTGGCACGACGGCATTGAAATGCAGGAACGCTATCACCGGCTCCGGCCGGGATCGTTCGTCGTCTGCGGTGCCGCCCATCTTCTCCCCGAGGAGATCGCACAGGCCCGGCGCGACAGCCTCAAGCTGGCAGCGGAAATCGCCAAGGAGCAGGGCTGATGGCTGTCGTCATGATCTTGCGTGGCGATGCGTTCGGCCGCGCCACCGGCTTTGAGGGCCAATATCTCCGCGACTTCGATTTCGAGGCCCATGATGGCGTCGGGCTGATCGACATGACCCCCGACCTCCAGCAGGCCAAGCAGTTCGACGATCTGGCCGAGGCGATCACCTATCGCGGGCGCTCGCCGATCTGTCGTCCGCTGCGCGAGGACGGCCAGCCGAACCGGCCGCTGACCGCGACCACATGGGAGTTCAAGACGATATGAGCGCGCTGATCGAAGCGATGCGCGGCAGGCTGGCGCGGCGGTCCTATCGCCGGGCCATGCTGCGGGCCATCGACGCCGCCGCCGAGCCGAGCGAGATATGGGGGGCCTGCAATCGCAGCGACGGCCTCCGTGCGATCCGCGCTTTCGAGCGGCTGAACGGCAAGCCCTTCAACCCACACGACCAGACGTGCTGCGCCATCGTGCGCGGCACCGGCCCCAA
>Ga0172382_10000592_pt1 | contig 68182 bp, 61 predicted proteins | sample Leawel138RmetaG_FD_122245 | JGI IMG/M metagenome (GOLD analysis project Ga0172382, IMG submission 122245) | Leachate microbial communities from a municipal landfill in Southern Ontario, Canada - Leachate well 138R metaG | ecosystem: Engineered > Solid waste > Landfill > Unclassified | place...
CACTAATCTTTCGTTGGGAAATAATCCTAACTACGTTTTTAATTATGTTTACAATTACACAGACCATTTGGGAAATGTGCGTGTGTCTTACACCAAAGACCCGCAAACCGGAAACTTAAAAATTCTGGATGAAATCGAGGAACGAGATTCGCAAACACCTATAAAAAGGCGAAGCCACAAAACAAACAACAGTGAGCAAAGCCATTATTATCCTTTTGGTCTGAAACATCAGGAATATTCCACTTTTGGCTTTGTCTGCAATCCGATTCAGGGGGTGATCATTGCGCCGCTTACCAATAATCCGTATAAGTATAAATATAACGATTTTCGAACCAAAGACTTTGAGAAAGTCTTTGGGGAAGAAACCGAGCGTAGCTCTGAATGGCAGGATGAGCTGAATCTCAATATGTACGATATGGACATGCGCCAATATGACCCTGCCATTGCCCGGTGGGTGGTAATGGATCCGGTGATTCACCATTCCATGTCGCCTTACAATGCTTTTGACAACAATCCTGTGTTTTGGGCGGATCCGAGCGGGGCGGATGTTGAAGCCTCCTCAATTATGTCGGATATTATTCCAAATGAATTTGACAACTGGGCTATTCAAGATTATATGGAAAGAAAGATGAGTGGCGAACTTGGATTTTTTAATTGCTGCCCTGGCAAAAGAAACGATTATCTTTCTCCCGAACAGGATGGAAGCCCTGAAAACCCAATAATATTAGAGCCGGCAATGCTAAGACCACCTATTAGCTTTACTGCTGTGGCTTTAAGAGCCTATGCAAATAGTTATAATGGGCCACAGTTTAGCCCGCCAAATTTTTTCTTTTTTAAAAGAACAAATGAAACACTTTACAACTTTAATAATGGATTGATTAATGATACGGATGGTTTTGGAAGTGATTTTTATCGCCCTGGAGACAAAGTGAGAAGTGTAGAAATGATTCCTATAGGTGCCGATGCTGTGGGAACTGCTGGATTTGACTTTTTGAATGATTTTGGGATTTTAAAGAAGAAACAAAATATTTTCGAGAGAAATATGGATATGGTTATTTTTGACAGAGATAGTTTTAATAATATGAGTTACAAAGAATACCAAATACTCGGAAGACCGGAAAGGATTGAAGAAATTAAATTTAAAGGAACCAGCAGCGAATTTTACAAATTATTAGAAATAAACATGAAACATGGAGACACAGTTATTTGGGAAAGGGGGTATCCTTTTAAATAGAAAATTATTTGTATTCTGTTTTTTCTTATTTATTATCTTCTTATTTAATTGCAAAGAAGAAAAAGAAGTAAATTCTGAAGATACACATGAAATTGAATATCTTAATAAAAACGAAATAAAAGGTAAATATCATTTTTTAGATTCAATATCAAATTTTAGAAATTTTCCTTCTGAAAAGATAAAATATAAAAAACTAAATGAAAATCTTTCATCCATTGAAATCAAGGATAAAGAGAATCAAATATTTAGCAAAGGTCTAATCATCACAAATACCGAAAAAAAATATTTATGGTGGGATATTCAGTATCAGGATATTGTCTTTAAAATTGAGTATATTACAGAATATGAAAAAATAAATCAGCAAAAAGTATATAAAGCAAACAATAAATTGGATACTGTTCAATCTTTCTATTTTACAACCGAAAGGAAAGGTAGTGATTTGATTATTAATTACTTTGAACATAAATACACTGATGATGATTCAATTTATATTGATTATAGAATAAACGGAAAAAGTTTTGAAACGATTAAATTGAAGAAAAATGGATTTAAATCTACTGTTATATTACCTGTAGAAGAAGATTATTATTCATCATCATTACCTATAATTTTGAAAGGACATATTTTAAGTGCTTATAAAATTGGAGATTATATTTATCCAAGAGAAATGTTAATTTTAGATACAATTCGGTAGTGGGTATTGTTTCACATTGGGCAGTGCTTCACAATTAGTGATATTAAAAAAAAATGAGTCTAAATCAATCAAAATATTATAATTTCACCAAAGATTCTCAGACCGGCAACCTGAAGATTTTGGATGAATCTCATTATTATCCTTTTGGCTTAAAACATCAGGAATATGTTAATTTTGGCTTTGTCAACAACCCTATTCAGGGGGTGATCATTGCACCGGTTACCAATAATCCGTATAAGTACACTTTTAATAACAAGGAATTCCAAAATGAACTAAATTTAAACTTATATGATTACGGTTTTAGAAATTACGATCCCACATTAGGAAGATGGAATGTCACAGACCCGATGGCTCCTAAATATTTTTCTCATAGTCCTTATGCCTATTCGCTGAATAATCCGGTATATTTTATTGACCCGGATGGAATGCAGGTTTCAAATGGAGAAGAAGAAGATGATGATGAAGAAGTTTATTATGGGGTAGTAGGGCTGGGAGTGGCTTCTGTTAGTGGAGGTTTGAGTAATTATTCTCTTGACTTCTTGCTTTCTTACAGATATTCCAGTTTTACCTCATTTATTTTTGGTGCCGATGGAGAGAAAAGTATTCACAGAGCATACAGAAATATGCTATCACCTGAAAACAGAGAAGGATATATGAAAATGCAACAGGCAAAGAGAGAAGGTGAATGGTTTACGGTAGGAATTCTGTCAATGCCATTTATGGTAGCGGCGGCACCCGAGGTAATCGCTTACGGATCAATAGTGGCTGAAACATCGTATGGGAGTTATATCATGCAAACATTAGGAAGAACAGGTATAGACGCCACCGCACAATACCTAATTACAGGTGATGTCAACTGGCTGAATGCTGCAGCAAGCTCTGTGCTGCAAGGGAAATGGGGTACTGCATTGTCGCCAATTATGAGTGAAGGGGCGGATATTTCAAGAAATTTGATAAACAATGAACCTATTAATTTTGAGAAGTCTTTATTAAAAGTAGGTACAGGTTATATTGGCAATGGCTTGGGTGGAGCTGCTAAATCAGTTGGAGCAGATAATGGATTTAATGCGGTACAAAATTTCATTTTTGAAAATGGTATCCAATCTTTTCATAATACTTTACAAACTACTATTATTGATACTAAAGTGGATTGAAATGAAATTTTTTATTAAGTATAAATATATTTTTATTGCCTTAATGGGAATTGTTGTTTTATATTTTTTTGTTCATATTGGTAATAATTGGGTTAAAAATAAAAATAACATTCTTTTAGATAGTGGTCGATTTACGATAGGTTATGTTGGTCAACCACATAAACAATCCAGAAGTTCTTATTACGACTATGTATTTTATGTAAATAATAATAAACATAAAAGAAGGCATTATATACCAAGAGCAACAGTATTAGATAAGAACTCGCGATATTTTGTGATTTTTAATCCGATTAATCCAAAAAAGAATAGTTTACTACTTCAACCATATCCCGTCCCCGACAGCATCACTTCCGCTCCACCCGAAGGTTGGAAAGAATTGCCCATACCCGTGGATAAAGAAGAAATTCGTAAATTTCTAGAAGATTATTAGAAATGAAAGAAAAAATGAAAAGTTCAGACTGGAGTAGTTCTGTTGGGAGTTTTATATTCTCTAACGGTATCCAATCTTTTCAGACACAAGCAAATTCTGAAATAATTGATTCCCAATCCAAATGATAGATTATGCCTAAATTTAGAGATTTAATTATTGTTGGAGTTGGAATAGTAGCATTTTTGATATTTGCATTCTTGGCTAAAAATTACGTAAGGCACTATCGCTTAGGAGTGCATAATAATCAAGAGTATACAATAGGGGAAATTACTCAAAGAAGAAACGAAACCAGAAGCAATCATTACCGCTATCATTATTTTGTAAATAATCGAAAATATAACGGAAGATTTTATTTTGAACAAAGGGGAAAATACGCTCATTTAAAATTAGGTAAATACTTTGTTGTTTATGATAGTTTAAAACCTAAGAATTCCGTGCTTTTGCCCTTTTTACCCGTTCCCGACAGCATCACTTCCGCCCCGCCCGAAGGCTGGAAAGAACTGCCTATACCGGTGGATAAAGAAGAAATCCGTAAATTTTTAGAAAATTATTGAAATGAAAGCAAAAGTTGTAAATTCAATCGGAGAAAAAGTACAGAAGAAAGTGACCAACGGTACGAACATAAAGACAACCGATTATCTGGAGGTAATGTTTCACATTGGGACATTTATCAGAAATCAAAACATAAAAAACTTATTTTCAGTATGTTTTAGAAAATATTTCAGAAATTCAAAGCCAGCCTGTAAGTTGGCTCTTTCTTTCAGTTCCTTGTTTTTGAAACCGGAACCTGTACAAAACACAGCTTCTTATTTCCGGGGATTAATTATTGCTCACTGAGTTCATCAGAAACTTCTTTTGCGGTGAATTATGCAGGTTAAAATCGGGGAGTCGGAAATATTATTTGCCCAGAAATTCGACGATAGAATCAAAAAAGTCTTTCGGGTTTTCGGCATGCAGCCAATGACCTGCATTTGGGATGGTTTTGATCACTGCATTCGGAAATCTGCCGTAAATCAGATCAAAATCGCTGTCCAAAATATAGCCTGATTTTTCGCCTCTCAAAAACAATGTCGGTTTTTCAAATCGGCCGTCGGTCATTTCATGTTCGATCATTTCGTCATACCAATGGGTCAGCACCTTCAGATTGAAACGAAAACCGTATTTCCCGTTTTCCTGCATATATACATTTTTCAGCAAAAACTGTCGAACCGAATATTCGGGTATATAATTTTTTAAAACCTCATCCACGTCTGTTCTTTTTTGAACTTTATCAAAATCAACCAAGTTCAATCCTTTAAAAATTCCCTGATGATGCGGCGGATAAGCTTTTGGCGCAATATCGGCAACAATCAGTTTTTCAAGCCTTTCGGGATGCAGATATGAAAATTCGATCACCGCCCTTCCGCCCAGCGAATGTCCCAACAGATAACACTGATGAATCTGGTGATAATCGAGATAATTGAGTACATCTTCTGCCATCGCCTTAAAACTCATATCGTCCGAATGAAAACTCCGCCCGTGATTCCTCAAATCGATAGCGTGAACCGTATAATATTCCGAAAAATGTTTTGCAAGTGTTCCAAAATTATCCGACTGACCAAAAAGACCGTGAAGGATTAAAAAATGTTTTGGGTGGTCGCCCGTTATTTTGCTGTGAAGTATATCTGACATTTGAGTTTTGTTCGAATTAATACGAATTTAGTTATTAAAATACACAACTCAATCTTGCTGCGCCAATTCTATCCTTTTCAGATAAGACTGAATCGTATTTTCAAATCCCATATAAATTGCATCAGAAATCAGTGCGTGACCGATTGAAACTTCTGCAATTTCGGGAATCTGTTCAATAAAATATTTCAGATTGTCAAGACTCAAATCATGACCCGCATTCAGACCCAAACCGACTTTGATCGCTTCGTCGGAAGTTTCTCTGTAAGCTTTTATTCCGTTCAAATTTCCTTTTGAATATTCAACTGCAAATGCTTCAGTATAAAGCTCGATCCGGTCGGTTCCGGTTTTTGCGGCAGCTTCAACCAGTTTTGGATTTGGATCCAGAAAGATCGAAGTTCTGATTCCGTTTTTTTTGAATTCAGAAATCACTTCGGTCAGAAAAGACTGATTATTGATCGTATCCCAGCCTGCGTTTGAAGTAATTGCATCAATCGAATCGGGCACCAGTGTGACCTGATCCGGTTTTACATCAAGAACAAGATCGATAAATTTTTTGACCGGATTTCCTTCAATATTGAATTCGGTGGTGATGATCGGTTTGATTTCATAAACATCACTATAACGGATATGTCTCTCGTCCGGTCTCGGATGAACCGTAATTCCCTGTGCGCCGAATTCCTGAGCCTTCACCGCAGCTTCCTTTACATTGGGTGTATAGCCGCCCCTTGCATTTCTTATGGTGGCGATTTTATTGATGTTAACGCTAAGTTTAGTCATTGTTTTGATTGATTACAAAGGGTTGAGAAACTTCGAGCCCGAATTCTTTACTTGCGGTAATCAGATGATCAAACACATCCGACTGTATCCTTTCAAAAACGGCAAATTTTGAATCGTTTGCAAAACAGTAAATTTCGAGCGGCATTCCGATAGAAGTCTGCTGCAGCTGTCTGACGACGAGTGTGTCTTCTTTCGAAATGTCATCTCTGCTTTCCAGATATTTTTGGGCATAAATCCTGAAGGTTCCCATATTGGTCAACTGTCTTCCGTTGATGATCAGATCTGGATTCTGTACATCAAGATTTGTTTTTTTGATTTCCTCTTCTTTCTGTTTGATGTAATCGCTGATCAGATCGATTTTCTCAAATTTTCTGATCATTTCCCGGTCGCAGAATTTGAATGAATTCACATTGAACACGATCGCCCTTTTGATCCTTCTTGTATTTGAATCTGACATCCACGAATGATTGATCACTTCTGAAGAAACCAGATCATAGGTGGGAATTGTCGAAACCGTTTTGTCAAACTTTTCAATTTTGGTCACAGTCAGATTGATTTCTCTTACGACTCCCTCAAGGTTGTATTTTGAAACCGAAATCCAATCACCGATTTTGATGGTCTTTGTTGACGAAATCTGTACACCCGAAATAAATCCGAGAATCGAATCACGAAAAATCAGCAGCACCACCGCTGTCAGCGCACCGAGTACGGTAAAAATCTGGCTGAGTTCAACATCGATCAATGTTGCCACAAAGGCGAGCAGACCAAAGAAGACCACAAAGACTTTGGTCAATTGGGCAAAGGTCCTGAAACCTATTTTTGAATAAGTTTTTTCATCATCATTGTCGTTGACTGCAATGATTGCGTCAATCAGTCTGAAGATAAAAAGTATAACCAGGAAAATGACCAGCAAACCGCTGAATTTTTCGGTGATTTTGTCAATTCCGGCATATTTCTGAAACACGTGCGGATTGATTGAAATCAGCAGGCTGACTGTAAAAAAATGTACCAGCGCCCGAAAGACTTTGTGTTTGTAGAACATCCGGATCCATTTGAATTTCGAATTTTTGAGCAGCACGCTCAAAATGAAACCCGAAATTTTTTGAAATACAAAATCAAATACAGCAAGAACCAGCAGCCAAAATCCGATTTCCAATACCGGCAGCAGAAACGAAAAAGATGTATCTGACAGCATTCCGTTCAGCCAGCCTCGAATCGATTTCGCGCTTTCTTCCAAAAACTCGTTTGTGTATTGGTTTGTGCCTCTTTCGAACAACTGAATAAATTTTTGCAAAGTTAGGATATAAATACAGTTAAAAAAAGATGTTAATTTTACATTCATGGATGAAACCGTAATAAAGATTCTATTTGGAATCGGGATGCTGGTCGGCATTGCGGGAACCATACTTCCGGTTATTCCCGGGACGCCTCTGGTTTTTGGAATGTTACTGCTCGCAAAGCTTTTGGGCTATTCCCAAATCAGCTGGTGGCTGATTGCAATTTTTGGTTTTTTTACCGCAATCGGAATTTTGCTTGACTATCTGATTCCGGTGGCTACGACAAAAAAACTGGGCGGAAGCCGTTACGGTCTGGTCGGTTTGACGATCGGTTTTTTGGTCGGATTAATTTTTTCGCCTTTCGGCTATTTCAGTCTGATTGTCGCACCGTTTTTGGGCGCGTTGATCGGTGAATTGATTCATGACCGGAAAAATCAGGGCAGAGCGGTCAGAGCGGCAACCGGATCGCTGATCGGTTATTTTCTGACCATTGTTTATGGTCTGATTGTTTCGTTTTCGATATTTGGTGTTTACATTTTCAAAGATATTTTCTGATTGGCAACCGTTGGGGAATTCTAAAAATTAAAAAAAATGATTCTAAAAATCATCAATTCAAATATTTATTGTAAATTTGCAACGCTTTTAGGGAAAAAATAAAAGAGGGCCTTTTTAGCTCTCTTTTTTATTATAGGTATGAACAGAGAAAAGATTGAACAGTTGGTGGAAGAAGCGATTTCTGAAAATCCTTCACTCTTTTTGGTCGGATTGAAAATTTCGACAGACAATTCGATTGAGGTTTTGGTTGACGGTGACGAAGGACTTCCGCTGGATGAGATCATCAGAATCAGTCGTCATGTAGAACACAATCTGGACAGAGAGCAGGAAGATTTTTCGTTGAACGTTTCATCTCCCGGCGTAGGAAATCCGCTGATGCTGCCAAGACAATACAAAAAAAATATCGGCCGAACGCTGAAGATCAGCTGTGAAGACGGGTCTGAGATTGAAGGAAAACTTGATTTGGCAGACGAAGAAGGGATACTGATGAAATGGTCAGCAAGAGAGCCGAAACCAACCGGAAAAGGAAAACATACGGTGGAAAAAGAGCAGAGAATAAATTATAATGAAATAAAAAAAGCAATAGTAAAAATTACCTTTTAAAAAGCAAATAAGATGGACAACATTGCACTGATTGAATCATTCGCTGATTTCAAGGACGAAAAAAACATAGACAGAATCACACTGATGGCAATTCTTGAGGAAGCGCTTCAGGGAATTCTGAGAAGAAAATTCGGTTCTGACGACAACTTCGACATCATTGTGAATCCTGACAAAGGAGACCTTGAAATCTGGCACAACCGTATTGTGGTTGCAGACGGAGAAGTTGAAGACCCGAGCGCTCAGATCGAGCTGTCGGCAGCAAGAAGGATAGAACCTGATTTTGAGATTGATGAAGAAGTTTCCGAGCCTGTAAAACTCGAAGATCTGGGTCGCCGCGCGATCCTGTCGCTTCGTCAGAATCTTGCCGCAAAAATCCAGGAGCATGACAATGCAAACCTGTATGAGCGATTCAAAGAAATGGAAGGCGAGATTGTTTCGGGCGAAGTTCACCACATCCGTCAGAAACATGTGATCATCATGGACGATGACCAGAACGAGATGATTCTTCCGAAAGAAAATCAGATTCCGTCAGATTTCTTCAGAAAGGGTGAATCTGTCAGAGCAGTGGTCGACGAAGTGAAACTGAAAGGAATCAGACCGCAGATCGTACTGTCAAGGACTTCACCAAAATTTCTTGAAAAACTTTTTGAAAGTGAAATTCCTGAAATCTTCGACGGGCTGATCACCATAAAAGGAGTGGCAAGAATACCGGGCGAAAAAGCAAAGGTTGCAGTTGAATCCTATGATGATCGAATTGATCCGGTGGGTGCCTGTGTGGGAATGAAAGGTTCGAGAATCCATTCCATTGTCCGTGAATTGAGAAATGAAAACATTGACGTAATCAATTATACCAACAATCTTCAGCTGTATGTTTCGAGAGCGCTTGCACCGGCAAGGATTTCGAAAATGGAAATAGATGAAGATGACAAAAGAATTTCTGTCTATGTAAAACCTGAAGAGGTTTCAAAAGCAATCGGAAAGGGCGGCCACAATGTTCGTCTGGCCGGAAAACTGATCGGTATGGAAATCGATGTATTCAGAGATATTCCTCAGGATGAAGACGTTGAACTGACAGAATTCAAAGATGAAATTGAAGACTGGGTCATCAACAGTTTCAAAAACATCGGTTTGGATACTGCGAGAAGCGTTTTGGAACAGGATATAAATGATCTGATCAACAGAACCGATCTTGAAGAAGAAACCGTTCTTGAAGTAATCAGAATCCTCAAGGAAGAGCTTGAAGATTAAGAAATAAAATAAATTCGCTAAATATAGAATCACTACATTTGCAAATCAAAAAAATTAAATCAATATATGCCGGGAGCAAAAAGACTAAGTAAGGTATTAAAAGAATTGAACATCTCAATTGATCGTGCACTCGATTTTTTGGGTGAGAAAGGCATCCAACTGGATCGTTCCCCCAATACGAAAATCGAGCCTGAGGTCTATACTCTTTTGGAAATGCAGTTTCAGTCAGATGCAAAACAAAAAGCAGCGTCCGAAGAGGTGGTGATCAATAAAATGTCTGAAAAGAAGTCTGAAGAAACAAAAAAGGAAACCGAGCAGAAAAAGACAGAACCCGCAGAAGAGCCTAAGGAAGAGCCAAAAGTTGAGCCTGAAAAAGAAAAGGTGATTGAGCAGGAGGTGATTGAAATTGAAAAACCTGAAATTGAAAAGCCAAGGATTCTGGGCAAAATTGATTTAAAAGATGAATCCGTTTCAAAACCAAAAAAGAAAAAACAGGAGGAGAAGCAGCAAGCGGTTAAAGAAACCATAAAAGAAGAAAAGACCGAAAAAGTCGAAGAAAAAGAACCGGTTGCAAAGGAAGAGCCAAAAAAGGAAGAAGAGAAGAAAGAGGCAAAAGAGCAAGAAAAGGAGGCTGAACCAAAAATTGAGTCAGAAGAACCTCAAAAAATTGAAACGGTTTATAAAGAGCTGAAAGGCTTGAAAATTACGGGTAAAACAATTGACCTTTCCGAATTTGACAAAGACAAAAAATTGGCAGAGGAAAAGAAGGAAAAACAAAAACAGGAAAAGGAAAACCGTAAAAAAAGAAAAAGAATCAGAAAAGGAGTAAAACCCGAATCTGCAACTGCACAAAGCAGCAATGGCGACAACAAGGCTGCTTCATCAAAAGATAATACAAGAGGCGGGAAAGCACGTCCGCACAGAAGACAGGTAACCGAGCTGACCGAAGAAGAAGTTTCAAAACAAATCAAGGAAACTTACGAAAAGCTTACCAGCAAAGGAAACCGGTCGAAAGGAGCAAGACACAGAAGAGACAAAAGAAAGGAACGCCGTGAAATGGAGGCCATGGAAATGGAAGCCATGGAAAAGGACAAGACACTGAGAGTTACCGAGTTTGTAACTGTAAACGAACTTGCCAGCCTGATGGATGTTGCGGTGACCGAAGTAATCTCAGCCTGTATGTCGCTTGGCATCATGGTGACCATGAACCAGAGACTTGAGGCGGACACCATTCAACTGGTGGCAGACGACTTTGGTTTTAATGTTGAATTCAGCAATGCTGAGGAAGAGTTAGATATAGAAGAGGAAATCGAAGACCAGCCTGAAGATCTGGAACCGCGCGCACCGATTGTTACTGTTATGGGACATGTGGACCACGGAAAAACTTCGCTTTTGGATTACATCAGAAAAACAAATGTGATTGCCGGTGAATCGGGTGGGATAACCCAGCACATCGGTGCATACAATGTGAAATTGGAAAACGGTCAGAAAATCACATTCCTGGATACTCCGGGTCACGAAGCCTTTACTGCGATGCGTGCCAGAGGAGCCCAGGTGACCGATATCGCAATCATCGTGATTGCGGCAGATGACCAGGTGATGCCTCAAACCAGAGAAGCGATCAGCCATGCACAGGCAGCCGAAGTGCCGATTGTTTTTGCAATCAATAAAGTTGACAAACCAACCGCAAATGCAGACAAGGTGAAAGAACAGCTTGCCGGTATGAATCTGTTGGTTGAAGATTGGGGCGGAAACATCCAGTCAGAAGATATTTCAGCAAAATCAGGTCTCAATGTGGCCGAATTGCTCGAAAAAGTATTGCTTCAGGCAGAAATGCTTGAATTAAAAGCAAATCCGAAAAGACTTGCGGTGGGAACTGTGATTGAAGCTTCACTCGACAAGGGAAGAGGTTATGTCACCACACTGATTGTCCAGAACGGAACTTTGAGAATCGGTGATTATCTGGTTGCCGGAAGTCACCACGGAAATGTGCGTGCGATGCTTGACGAGAGAGGAAACCGAATCAAAGAGGCGGGACCGTCAACACCGGTAACCATACTCGGTCTGAACGGCGCATCGACAGCAGGCGACAAATTCAGGGTTTATGAAGATGAACACGAAGCCAAGCAGATTGCCAACAAGAGAGAGCAGCTGCAACGCGAGATGACCATCAGAACACAGAAACACATTACACTGGATGAGATCGGAAGACGAATTGCACTCGGAGATTTCAAAGAATTGAACATTATATTAAAAGGTGATGTGGACGGATCGGTTGAAGCATTGACAGACTCACTTCAGAAACTTTCGACAGAAGAAATTCATATCAATATATTATTTAAAGGTGTAGGTCAGATTACTGAATCTGATGTTCTGCTTGCGAGCGCTTCCGATGCAGTGATCATCGGCTTCAATGTGAGACCGGGTGCATCTGCAAAAGAAATTGCAGACAGAGAAGAAATTGAAATCAGAAATTATTCAATTATCTATGATGCGATCAACGATGTGAAAGAAGCGATGGAAGGAATGCTGTCTCCTGAAATGAAGGAGCAGGTGACCGGAAATGTCGAAGTGAGAGAAACCTTTAAAGTATCCAAAGTTGGAACGATTGCGGGCTGTATGGTACTCGACGGCAAGATCACCAGAAACTCAAGCATCAGGCTGATTCGAGACGGTGTGGTTATCTACGACGGGGAACTTGCGAGTCTGAAACGTTTCAAGGATGATGTCAAAGAAGTGGCCAAAGGATATGAATGCGGACTGAACATTCAGAATTACAATGACATTCAAATTGGCGACATCATAGAAGCCTATGAAACAGTCGAAGTCAGAAAAAAACTGAAATAAAACTTTCTGATCCGAAAAGTAAAATTCATATAAAAGCCGCTCCTGATTTTAGGGGCGGCTTTTTTGCAACCACTGAACAGATAAGGAAGTGAATGAAGTTAAAGTTTAAAAAAATTTGGATATCTTAATAAAATGTTACAATTTTGCCACGATAATGTTATAAAAAATTAAGTATGAGGACAAAATTTGCATTTTTATGTGCACTTTTCCTGCTCTTTGCGGGGCAGGCAGTCTTTGCTCAGGTTACAGGTACGGTTCAGGATGACTTCGGCCCTGTAGTTGACGCAGAGGTGACAGTGAAAGGTGGGGATGAGTCAGCTTTTACAGATGATAACGGTAAGTTTGAAATCGACGCAAAAGTTGGTGATGAATTGGTGATTACCGATATCATGGGGAACTCACAGAACTTTAAGATCGCCAAATTAAACATGGGCGTATTGAAGTTGGGTAGTGTCATTGAACTGGAAGTAATTAATTTGACAGGTAGTGTCTTTGACCCTACTTCAAACTCAGTTGCCGGTGTGACAATTATTGATCAGAAATCAATTGAAACCCTAACTCCTTCAATGTCTGTTGACCAGATGCTTTCCGGTAAAGTTTCCGGATTGAATTCTGTTGGCCAGCAAGGAGGTGCTCCGGGTGGTGTTGCGAACGTAATTATTCGTGGTGCCCTCGGTTTGAGCGGTGGTGTTAAGGAACCATTGTATGTGGTGAACGGTGCTTATCTGAATTCAGATGACGTTAACGCCATCAACCCGAATGACATCGAATCGATTGAAGTTTTGAAAGAGGCATCCAAACTTGCGGTCTACGGTTCACGTGGAGCAAATGGTGTGGTTGTTATCAAAACCAAATCTGCAAGAAAAGGACAGTCGATCATCAGCTATAAAACCAGTATGGCGTATTCAGAACTGATGGATCTGCCAAACTTTAAGGTGATGAACTCTCTGGACCTTTTGAACTTTGACAATCAATTGTCTCAATATGTAGACTGGCAGGGGAACACCATCAACGGTCTGGGTATCCCAAGAACTCCTGAAGAAATTGCTGAATTGAGCAAGATCAATACAAATTGGGAGGACGAGTTTACAAAAAGAGGATATCTGGTTTCACACTATTTGTCAATTACCACAGGTAGTGACAATGCGGCGACCAACTTCTCTTTGGGTTATGACAGCAACTCCGGTAACATTAATTACTACAAAGGGTTTAATCGTATTACCGGTAACTTGAATACAAACGTTGCGGTAAACGACAGATTTAACTACGGTTTGAACCTGTCAGGTGCTTATACCACCCGTGACAATCCTCGTGACCGTTACAACGCACAAAGCCCGTTCTACAGTATTTTGAACAACAGGCCTTACACCACTCCTTATGTGATGGATGAAGATGGAAACGTTGTTTTGGATGAATTCGGTGATCCTAAATTCAATACTGCTGTAAACGCAACCAGCTATGCTGCACTTGACGAATTGAAATACACAAATACTGAAAACAGAAACTTGAGATTGTACGGATCAGGATTCTTGGCTTTGGAAATTTTCAGAAATGTGACTGTTCGTACAACCTTTGGTTTGAACTATGACAGAACACAGGCGGAATCTTTCGGCCAGCCCCGTTCAATTCTTTCTGACCTTTTGGGTTACGGAGGATGGAAATGGGATTCAAGTTCTGACCGTTTGGACTACAACTGGAGAAATGAGGCATCTTATGTGAACAACTGGGGCGATCACGGTTTGAAAGCAACTGTTGCATCTGAGTACATCAACTCAAACAACTATTACAGTCTGATCAACTCAAGAGGATATCCGAACAACATTCAGGATGTACAGGTTTTGGGTACAGTTATACCCGCTGATACTTGGACAAATCGATGGGAACTTTCAAGATTTGGTTATCTTGGTGTTGTAAACTACGACTACTCAAAAAAATATTTTGTAGATGTATATGCAAGAAGAGACGGAACCTCATTGGCAGGTTTGGATAACCAGTACGGTACCTTCTGGGGTGCGTCAGTTGCGTGGGATGCTGCAAGAGAAAACTTCCTGAATTCAGTTTCATGGCTTGACACCTTCAGACTTTCTGCTTCTTATGGCGAAAGTGGTGACGACAGCGGTTTGACTCTGTATTCAAATATTCTTCAGATCGGTTTGGGTAACCACTTAGGATTCCCATACTCTTATGTGAGTACAACCATCCCGAACAGAGATGTTACTTGGGAAAACAACAAAAAACTGAATCTTGGTCTTGACTTTGGATTCTTTAGCAAGAGACTGACCGGTAGCTTTGCATACTTCAGCGATAAGAGAACTGACTTCCTTTTCGATGATACCATGGCGCCTGAGGTAGGGTCTCCTACTGTTACCATCAACGCGGGTGAATTGGAAAATAAAGGTATTGAATTGTCATTGAACTATGATGTGATCAAATCAAAATCAGGCTTCAATCTGTCAGTTTACGGTAACCTGACCAACATCAGCTATAAGATCAATTCTTTGAGCGGTGATGATACTCAGATTTTCCCTGCCGGAACATTTGAATCAATGGTTCACGAAGTTGGCAAAACACCTTATTCATTCTATATGGTTCGTTACTTTGGTGTTGACCCTGCAACCGGCCAGGCTATCTATTTGGATGCTGACGGAAATCAGACCACAGAGTATAGTGCTGAATATGCAGTGAATCTTGATAAATCTCCGCTGCCTACTTTCTATGGAGGATTTGGTTTGAGCGCTGATTACAAAGGATTCAACCTGAGAGCAGATTTCAACTACCAGAGCGGTGCATATATGTACAACAATACCTATCATGATTTGATGGACCTTTCTCCGGGATCTAAAAACAACCACCATGAAGATGCATGGAACTACTGGCAGAACCCTGGTGATACCAATGTATGGCAGGCACCAACAGCAGAAGGATTCCAGTACACAGATCTTTTCCTTGAAAAAAGCGACTACATTTTGTTCAGAAGCTTGGAGCTGGGTTATTCATTCAACAAGAAATTGTTCGAAAAACTTCCGATCACAGGATTTAGAGTATTTGTTCAGGCACAAAACCTTGCGCTTTGGACAAACTATCACGGTAACCCTATTATCGGTACCGGATCAAGCGAAAGCAGTAATGTAACCAGTACCGGATATGTATCAGGTGCATTTTCTGCATGGTCTTATCCGCTATCCAGAGTTTATACTTTAGGGCTTAACTTAACATTTTAATTAAATTGAAAATGAAAAAGATATTCAAATATTTAATGACAGCTGTACTGGCCTTCGGTTTTGTAAGCTGTGAAAGTGACGATCTTGAACAACTGCCTCCGGGTAGTGCGATTTACGAATTCTATTTTCAGTCACCTGAGGAATTCGAATCAGCAATAAGAGGTGCATACATGTCATTTTTTTCAAGCGGATTCTATACTGCAGAGGCTGGAATCACAAAGATTGGAGATGTCTTGGCTGACAACGTGATTTACAATCCGGGCGGTAGAGGAACCTCATTTATTGGATCAAACTGGCTGTATGACTCAGGAACCGGTGCACCTACCGGAATTTATTCAGGAGCATACCAAATGATCACCAGAGTAAACGCAATCCTTGCCAATATCGATAATCTTGATGATGCAGATTTCCCGAACAAAGCGCAAATCAAAGCTGAAGCTTTGGCTTTGAGAGGTATTGCTCACTTTGAGGTTGCAAGACACTATGTGAAAATCCCTACTCAGGGAGCTGATGCAAACTCTTTTGTAGGCATTCCTTACGTTACTGAATTTGATCCTTATCAGGAGCCTCCACGTTTGGCAACTGTTGCTGATGTATATGATAAGATTTTTGAAGACCTGGAAGCTGCACTTCCTGATATTCCTGCAAGCTCAGAAAACATTTTCAGACTGAACCAGAATTCATACAAAGGAATCCTGTCAAGAATTTATCTGTATGCAGGTAATTATGACAAAGTTATTGAATATGCAACTCCGGTTGCAGCTGCTGTTGCTCCTGCGCCAAGTGCCTCACTGAAAAACCTTTGGAGATCTAACGACCAGTCAGGCGTATTGTTCTCAACTTTGGTTGACCTGAGTGACCCGGTTATCGGTATCAACTACAGCCAGGGAACAGGACCTACCATGGTGGTTGAATATTCTGTTGACAAAGCTTTCTATGATCTGTTCAATCCAAGTACTGAAAAAGATCGTATGGATGCAACTGTCGGTAAAAACAACTCTTTGAATCTGTACTTTGTAAACAAGTATATGCAGAGCATTATTGGGTTCGGTTCTCACTACGGAAGATATATGAGAGTTGAAGAGGTTCTTCTTAACCTTGCAGAAGCTCAATATCTGAAAGGCCAGGAGGGTCCCGCTTTGATTACTTTGAACAAACTGAGAGATGCACGTTATTCTTCGTATGCCGGTGGCGAAAGTGGAGATGCATTGTTTGATGCCATCCAACTGGAAAGAAGAAAAGAATTGTGCTTTGAAACAGGTGACCGTTGGTTTACACTGAAACGTCTTCAGGGCGTGCCCGGTATTCCTGCAATTTACCATCAGGGTGTTCAGCGTTCAGGAAACGGCGAACATGCTGACGGAACAGGAACTCCTCCTGTTAATTTGAACCTTGCACCTGATGCAAGAGAATGGCAATTCCCGATTACTCAGTCACACTTGATTCGTAACCCGAGCATGACTCAGACACCAGGATATTAATATTCTTTTTAATGATAACAAAAAACCCGTTCTTTTGAGCGGGTTTTTTTATTCCCCATAATTTTTCATTTAACTTTGCCGAGTCGAAAATCGTCTATGAAAAAACTGATTGGCCTTTTGATGTTCACAGTTACGCTGCTGCATTCCTATGCACAGATCAATCCTGAGCTCGAGGGTGAAAATGCTGTTCAGGATTCTCTTCAGAACCTACGCAAAAGAGAACCGGCAAACGACAGTCTCAAGATTCACAAACCGGTTATCACAGATTATAGCTATTGGAGAGAAAATGACCTCAAACCAACGGTCGTCGACACAACGATGACCATCAAAGGTTTTTACCGCCAGAATTTTACCCAAAAGGATATGTTCGGGTATATGAGTTTTCCGAATTTTGGTCAAACCTTCAATCCGCTTGAATTTACCCAAAACAGATTCAGACTTCAACTGCTGCCCACCGGAAAATCATTCAATTATCTCTTTCCCGAGGACATCCGCTATTATGATGTGAAAACACCTATGACCGAATTTGTTTATGAAAACGGATGGAGAGAAGGGCAGTATTTGTCAACTACATTTTCTCAGAATTTAAACCCGAGACTCAATTACTCGGTTCGTTACCGCGGACTGCGTTCTGTGGGCAGGTACAAAAACAGTTTGGCTGCAAATAACGCTTTTATAGCTACCGTCAATTATCATTCAAAAAATGAAAGATTTAAATTGTGGACGCATTATGCATCTCAGAATATTGACAATCAGGAAAACAGTGGTATCAGCGATCTGAACGAATTTGTCCACGACGACAGTCTCAGAACCACCAATCGGCAGAATATTGCAGTGAATCTCAATTCTGCTTATTCAGAATTTGACTCAAGAAGGTTTCATCTGACAGCCGGCTACGGTTTGTTTGGAAAATCAAAATCGGATTCGACTGCGCTGAGTGCACCTCTGATTCTCAAAAATGTTTTTACTTACGAAAAACAGAAATATTTCTATCGTGAAAAACAGGATGAAAATTATTATTTAAGTCCGGTCTTTTCAGATTTGGACAGAAGAAGCCTGAAGAGTTTCGAAACGGTTCAGAATACTTCAACAGCCGAATTCAAATGGGGCGAAAAACTGCTGATCGAAGCAGGCGTCAGACTTGAAAATCTGAAACTCTACGGCGAATATCCGCTCAATCAGGGATTGATCAATATTCCGAAAAACATTGAAGACAATCTGCTGGGCGCAGTCGGAAAATTGTATTTTGACTGGAACGACAAACTGAAACTGACCGCAAACGGAGAATTCAAATCTGGTGAAATTTTTAAAAGCCAATATCACCTGAGTTCCGAAATCGATGTTCAGCCCCTGGGCGGATATCATCTGATTGGCGGAGGTATGATCGAATCTTCATTTCCTTCTTTGAATTTGTTTTACAACCAGAGTTTTTACAAAGATTTCAATTATTACAACTACAGTTTTAAAAATACCAATATCCAAAAAGCGTACGCAAAACTCGATTTTGAGAAATTCAACACACAATTTTCAGGCAGTCTGTACAACATCGACAATTATGTATATGTCGATTCTGATTTCAGAACCAAACAGCTCAACGGCGGTATTTCACTGTTTCAGCTGACCGGCGATGTGCTGATTCCATACCGGAATTTTAATTTGAGCGCAACCGTTCAATATCAGAAAGTCACCCAAAATTCAGAATTTCTTCCTTTACCCGATCTGGTCGCAAGAGCGAGTCTGTACTGGCAGGGGAAGGCATTTGACAATAAGGCGGAGCTTCAGGTCGGATTCAATGCAAATTATTTCACCGAATTTGAATCAAGAGAATTTTTTTCGGTGACCAATGAGTTTATGCTTCAGCGGACAAATCCCGAATTTGGTATTCAGAAGATTGGCGGCTATCCGCTGCTCGACTTCTTTTTCAATATCAAGGTTCAGCGGATGAAGATTTATCTGAGAGCTGACCATTTCAATGCACTTTGGGGAAAGAACAATTATTACAGCGCTCCATTTGTCCCTTTCAGAGATTTCAAAATTCAGTTGGGAGTGAAGTGGTATTTGTTTACCTGAGACCCAGGATGATTTTATTTCTCATTAAAGCTTTCATCAAACGAAAAAGAGTAAACCAACCATTCGCTTTGTGGTTTATAAAAATTGAAAATAAACCTGACTGGTTGTCTTTCGTATTTTACCAGATAGTAATAAATTTTATAGCTTTCAGAAATTTCTTTCTCTGAAATTTTTTCGTAACCATAATAGGTAACCATCAACAATCCGTCCCAGAGCTTTGAAATCAACTGTTCAATCGAATTTTCGTCAATCCATTTGCTTGCAATCAGAGACCTTACCGCATCATCTGGTCTGTTTTCGTATGTTTTGAAGAAACTGGAGATGATCTCGTCTGGTGTTTTCTGCGCTTTTAGTGAAAAGGCCATCAGTGTCATCAATAGGAGAATAAAAATAATTCTCATAATTTTTTAATTTTAAAGTTTGTCATGATAAAAACAGAATCTGACAAATCTATAAAACTAAATCAATTCATTCAGCCAGTCTGGATCCAATCTTTGTACTCTTTGATTCTCAGGATCCATCATCACCCATTTTGTTCTTGAATCAACGATGAGTTCATTGTTGATAAAAAATTCAACCTTCCTCGGCTGACGGATTCCTTCCGGTTCTTCCGGATACGTTTTGGTTAGAATTCGGTCGCCCAAATAAGCCTGCTTTTTGTAACGAATATGATGATCGACCAAAAACCAGACAAAATCTTTGTACTTACTTTTTGATTTGAGTAAATTCCAGTGTTCTTCTGCCATCATTTCGACCCAATGCACATATTGAACATTGTTGACGTGCCGGTTGTTGTCCAAAAATTCTTCGGTGATTGTAATCTCTTTCTGATAAACTGGAAATTCCATCAGATCAGCTGTTTTTCAAATTCCAAAATTTCATCAAATAAATCAAACAGCTCATTGAGTTCGTTTGCGGTCACCAGTCGGGTTCGGAAAGGTTTGAAATCAGGAATTCCTTTGAAATAATTTGAATAATGCCTTCTGGTTTCCAGTATGCCCAGTTTTTCGCCCTTCCATTCGCAAGACCAGATCAGATGATTTTTTGCTGCCTCGGCTTTTTGGGCAAGCGTCGGCGGATCTATTTTTTCGCCTGTTTTCAGAAAATGTTTGATTTCATTGAATATCCACGGATTCCCGATGGCCGCGCGACCGATCATGATTCCGTCCACACCGTATGTGTTTTTGTATTCCAATGCCTTTTCGGGCGAATCAATGTCGCCGTTTCCAAAAATCGGAATTTCAATATTCGGATTTGATTTTACTTTTTCAATCAGTGTCCAGTCAGCATGTCCTTTGTACATCTGTGAACGCGTCCGTCCGTGAATCGAAAGCGCTTTGATTCCGGTTTCCTGAAGTCTTTCCGCGACTTCGATTATATTGATGCTGTCGGTGTCCCAGCCCAAACGGGTTTTTACGGTCACCGGCAATTGGGTACTGCTGACCACTGCTTTGGTCAGTCTGACCATCAGATCTACATCTTTGAGCACGCCTGCACCCGCACCTTTGCAAACCACTTTTTTGACCGGACAGCCAAAATTGATGTCGACCAGATCGGGTTTCACGGTTTCTACAATTTTTGCGGACATTGCCATTGCTTCTTCGTCGCCGCCAAAAATCTGGATTCCGACCGGACGTTCATAATCAAAAATATCGAGCTTCTGACGGCTTTTGATTGCATCTCTGATCAGTCCTTCGGACGATATAAATTCGGAATACAGCATGTCGACCCCATGCAGTTTGCAGAGTCTGCGAAAGGGCGGATCGCTCACATCTTCCATCGGTGCCAGCAGCAGCGGGAAGTCAGGAAGTTCTATATTTCCGATTTTGATCAATTTGAAATTTTTTGCAAATTTAGCGTATAGTTATGAGTTATGCAGTTTGTACTTTTATTTTTGTAATGATTTATTACAAATGATTACATTTGTATTACAAATAAAATAATAATGAAAACAAAAGAAAAAAAATTGACCTCTATCAGAATCAACAAAAATTTGTATGCCCATTTGCAGAAAAAGGCAAAAGAAGAAAATCGAAGTATGAACAATTATATCGAGACTTTGCTTTTTGAAGCCTCAGAATTTGAAGTTCCGAATGAAGAAACTGTCGCTGCCATTCAGGAAGTCAAAGATCACATAGCAGGAAAGATAGTATTGGATAAAATGAAGAAGGGAGAGTCGGCTCGTGAGTTTCTGACCAGGATAATGAATGAAGATTGAATGAAACCATTTTAAAATGTATGAAATTATATCCGGCGGTCGTTTCAAAAAGGACTTAAAAAGATTTAAAAACAATCCTGAAAAATTCAAAAGATTTCGGTTTGCGTCGAGTTATTGAGTCAAGGAGATGTAGAAAATATTCCTCCTGAAATGAAACCTCACAAACTCTTGGGTATATACAAAGACAGTTGGGAATGTCATATACAATCTGATTTGCTGATTATCTGGTTTCAAATAGACGAACCGGCAAAAGAGATTCATTTGATCAGAGTCGGCAGTCATTCCGAATTATTTTAATTTTGCACTTTGATTATGGCCAAAAAAGAAAATTCTCAATTTACCCGTTACATTCAGCTGACCGGCATCGCTTTCGAAATGATGGCGATCATGTTTGTATTCATCTGGTTGGGCAAAAAATCAGATCAGAAATGGGGTGCCGAAGATTCAAGTTTGTTCACACTTTTTGGAACACTGCTGGGACTGGGCGTATCTTTGTATGTGATTTTGAAACAACTCAATCGATTAAATGAAAAATAATTTTGTAAAAGTTCTCTTTTATCTTTTTCTTTTCCTGATGCTGATACTGATTCATTTCGGGACAATGAAATTTGTTTTTGGTTTTGAAGGCAATTTGCTGCCTGTTTACGGCTTCACTTTTTCAATCTGTGCGGTTGCCCTGTTTTTTATGGCCGCAGCCAACACTGTTTTTCACAAACAGCTCGGATTTTTCTACATCGGTGTAATTTCTCTGAAGCTGTTGTCGGCGATTGTTTTTATGAAGAATTTCAAACCGGTCGAAGAGCCTGAATATAAATATAGTTTTATAATTCTGTATCTTGTTAGTATCGTTTTGATTACGATTTTCACAGCCCGTCTTCTGCTCTATCCCGAAAAATGACAAAAAGCAGAAAATAAGGTTTTATTTTTATCAAAATTAAACTTACTTTTGCACCTCAAAATTGAGCCAAATGAAAGTTATCGCCAGCAGGCTGTTTGCATTCTTGTTTTTACTGTTTGCCTTTTCGTTTTCTTTTGCACAAGAAACTGAATCTGAGACCAATGGAGGAGGCGTTACCAAAGAGGAAGTCAATGAAGTGATCGACCACCACATGGCCGACGACTATTATTATACTTTTCTTTCAAATAAAGAAACCGGTGCACATTACGGCTTTCCGTTACCGGTCATCCTGATTGACAACGGTCTGAAGATATTCAGCTCATCAGAATTTGATCACGGACACAAGGTGGTGACAAAGGATGGTCAGAGCTACGCACTGTACCACAGCAAAATCTATAAGACTGATGAGGCCGGAACCATTACAAAAAAGGAAAATGGATTCCCTGCAAATGAAAAACCGCTCGATTTCTCAATCACCAAAAATGTGGTGAATATCCTGATTGTCGGTCTGATCATGTTCCTGCTGTTTACCGGTATGGCAAAAAATTACAAAAAAACTGTGGTTCCAAAAGGAATGAACGGTATTCTTGAACCGATTGTTCTGTATATAAAGGACGAAATCGCTATTCCAAATATTGGCGAAAAACATTACAAAAGATTTATGCCCTATCTGCTGACCATATTTTTCTTTATATGGATTGTGAATATGCTGGGTATGACACCGCTTGGGATGAATGTGACCGGAAATATCGCAGTTACCTTTGCGCTTGCCATCATAACTTTTGTAATTACCCAGGTGGTGGGAACAAAAACCTATTGGGGACATATTTTTAATCCGCTGGGTGATTCAATGCCGTGGTATGCAAAGATTCCTTTGTACATACTGCTGGTACCGATTGAGGTGTTGGGTATTTTCATCAAACCGTTCTCACTGATGATCCGTTTGTTTGCCAACATGTCGGCAGGACACATCGTGATGATGAGTTTGCTTGGAATGATATTTATTTTCAAGAACTGGATAGGCGGTCCATTGACTTTTGGTCTGACCGTTTTTATCATGATCATTGAATTTTTTGTTGCGCTGCTTCAGGCCTATGTGTTCACCATACTTTCGGCACTGTATTTCGGTTTTGCCGTAGAAGAGCACGAACATGAAGAAGCACATTAATGATAAGAAGTAATTGTTTAATTTTTTAAATATTTAATTATGGAGATTGTAATCCCAAAAATTGTAGGAGCAGGTTTAGCGGTTATCGGTGCCGGTATCGGTATCGGTCTGATCGGTAAAGGAGCGATGGAAGGTATCGCACGTCAGCCTGAAGCTTACGGTAAAATCCAGACAGCCATGCTGATTGCTGCTGCCTTGATTGAAGGTATTGGTTTTGCTGCATTGTTCGCAGTAAACTAATCACAAAAAACTCACTGTCAACGGTTGGTTGCAGTGAGTTTTTATAAAAAAACATTAAATAAAAGATTAAAAAGAAAATACAATGGATAAATTAATCAACGACTTTTCATTTGGACTGTTTTTTTGGCAGTTGCTTTTGTTTCTGTTGCTGCTTTTCATTCTGAGAAAATTTGCATGGAAGCCGATCCTAAATGCGGTAAACGAAAGAGAAAAGACGATCGAAGATTCACTGAACCAGGCCAAAAAGGCAAGAGAGGAAATGGCGAATCTGAAATCCGAAAACGAAAAAATCCTGAAGGAGGCAAAAATTGAAAGAGATGTCATCCTGAAAGAAGCCAGAGAAATGAGAGAAGGAATCATTGCAAAAGCAAAGGAAACCGCTCAGTCTGAGGCTGACCGTCTAATTGAAAATGCAAAGGCCGCTATCCAAAATGAGAAAGCAGCTGCAATGACCGAGCTGAAAAATCAGATTGCCGCACTTTCAATTGATGTGGCTGAAAAGGTTCTTGAAAAAGAGCTTTCTGACAAATCGGCACAGGAAACATTGGCAAAAACAATGATTAACGAAACCAAACTGAATTAATAAGATGGCGGGAATCAGAGCGGCAAAAAGATATGCCAAAGGGCTGATGCAGTTTGCAAATGAGACTTCTCAGGCAGATATGCTCAATCGGGAAATGATCGATTTGAAAAATTCGATTCAGGCAAGCCGTGAATTGAGCAGTTTTCTGGCTTCACCCGTTTTGGATGCCAAAAGAAAGGTGACGATCTCAAAAGAACTGTTCAAAGGTTTCTCAAAAGTTTCCCAAAATTTCATCGAATTGGTGATCAATCAGGGAAGAGGAAACGCACTGAAGGAAATTGCAAACCAATACACTGAGCAGTACAACAAGATGCACAACATCACCACTGCCGAATTCATTTCAGCTGTTCCTTTTGACGCTGATCTGGTCAACGGCATCGTAATGGAGGCCAGACAGAAACTGGGCGACACTTCGACCATCAATATCGAAACCAAAGTGGATCCGGAACTGATCGGCGGATTTGTACTCAGAATGGGTGACAAACAAATCGATTCAAGTGTGAAATCAAAACTGAACCGATTGAAAAAAGATTTTGAAAGAAACGAGTATATCGTTAAATTCTAAAAAAGAAAAAATCCTGAAAAAGGGTAATTATATTTAATTAGAAACAATACTAAAATGGCAGAAATAAAACCGGCTGAAGTTTCAGCAATCTTAAAACAACAACTTTCAAACTTCGACATCAAAGTTGAACTGGCTGAGGTTGGAACCGTACTCAGTGTCGGTGACGGTATCGCGCGTGTTTACGGATTGGACAACGCACAGTATGGTGAGTTGGTTGAATTTTCCAACGGACTGGAAGGAATGGTACTGAACCTTGAAGAAGACAATGTGGGTATCGTATTGCTCGGCCCTTCAAAAGACATCAAAGAAGGTGATACCGTAAAAAGAACCAAAAGAATTTCTTCTCTTCTTGTGGGTGAAGGGATGCTGGGACGTGTTGTCGATATGCTGGGGAACCCGATTGACGGAAAAGGGCCGATTGAAGGCGAACTTTTCGAAATGCCGATCGAAAGAAAAGCGCCCGGTGTTATCTATCGTCAGCCAGTGAGCGAACCGCTTCAGACAGGTATCGTGGCGATCGACTCAATGATTCCGATCGGACGCGGACAGAGAGAGCTGATCATCGGAGACCGTCAGACAGGAAAAACTGCGGTTGCGATTGACACCATTTTGAATCAAAAAGAATTTTATGACCGTGGTGAACCGGTTTACTGTATTTATGTTGCAGTCGGCCAGAAAGGTTCTACCGTAGCTCAAATCATGAATACACTGCATGCACACGGTGCAGACAAATACACAGTAATTGTTGCCGCAAACGCATCTGACCCTGCACCAATGCAAGTTTATGCGCCAATGGCAGGTGCTGCAATCGGTGAATATTTCAGAGATACAGGCCGTCCTGCTTTGGTTGTTTATGACGACCTTTCAAAACAGGCGGTTGCATATCGTGAAGTATCATTGCTGCTTCGTCGTCCGCCGGGACGTGAAGCTTATCCGGGTGACGTTTTCTATCTGCACTCAAGACTTTTGGAAAGAGCTGCAAAAATCATCGGTGATGACCGTGTGGCCGCACAGATGAACGACCTGCCCGAATCACTGAAAGGAAAAGTAAAAGGCGGCGGTTCACTCACCGCACTTCCAATCATCGAAACCCAGGCGGGTGACGTATCTGCCTATATTCCGACCAACGTGATCTCGATTACAGACGGTCAGATCTTCCTTGAATCGGATCTGTTCAACTCTGGTATCCGTCCTGCAATCAACGTAGGTATATCGGTTTCACGTGTGGGTGGTAATGCTCAGATCAAACCGATGAAAAAAGTTTCGGGTACACTGAAGCTTGACCAGGCACAGTACAGAGAACTTGAAGCATTTGCAAAATTCGGTTCTGACCTGGATGCTGCAACCATGGCAGTAATCGGAAAAGGTGAAAGAAACGTTGAAATTCTGAAACAGAATGTTCACTCACCCATCCCGGTTGAAGAGCAGGTGGCAATCATCTATGCCGGTACAAACGGTCTGTTGAGAGCTGTTCCGGTTGAAAAGGTAAAAGAATGGCAGGAAAATTTCCTTTCTCTGATGAGAAATAAACACGCTGATACGCTGGATCAAATCAGAAAGAGAGAGTACAGTGATGAGATTCTGAATGTGCTGAAAACAGCAATTGCAGATACAACCGCAAAATATAATTAATCAAAGTCATCAAAATTAAAGCATGGCAAACTTAAAGGAAATACGAAGCAGGATCAGTTCGGTTGCGTCAACCATGCAAATTACCAGCGCCATGAAAATGGTGTCTGCTGCCAAGTTGAAACGAGCACAGGATGCCATCCTTCAGCTTCGTCCGTATGCCGACAAACTGAGAGATATCCTTCAGAACATCAGTTCAAACCTCGACGGTAGTGTCGGCGGCGAACTGACCGTTCAGAGAGAAGTCAAAAAGTTGCTGCTCATAGTGGTAACTTCAAACAGAGGTTTGGCGGGTGCGTTCAACTCGAGTGTAGTCAAAAAAGCAAATTCAATCATTTCCGAATCAAAAGATGCAGGAATCGAAGTTGAGATTTTGGCCATCGGAAAGAAAGGTCATGATCTGCTGAAAAAACATACTGAGATTTACAAAAACAGTTCTTCCATTTGGGACGATCTGACTTATGAAACCGTTGCAGCACTTTCTGAAGAAGTGGTTGAGAAATTCAGTAATTCAGAATTTGACCAGGTGAGAATCATATACAACCAGTTCAAAAATGCAGCTACACAGATTGTAACCGACGAACAGTATTTGCCGGTTGAGCTTTCTGCCGATGAAACCGCAGAACACGCTGTTCATGCTGATTATATTTTTGAACCTTCAAAAGAAAAGATCCTTACCGATTTGATTCCGCAAACTTTGAAAACCCAGTTGTACAAAACCATTCTGGATTCGAATGCGTCTGAGCACGGTGCCCGAATGACAGCAATGCACAAAGCAACCGACAATGCGGATACGCTCAGAAAAGAATTGGTGCTTCAATACAACAAAGAACGTCAGGCAGCCATCACCAACGAAATCCTTGAGATTGTGGGCGGTGCTGAAGCATTGGATTCCTGATGATGTGATTATAAAAAGTGTTAATAAGACGGGCCTACCCCCGTCTTTTTTTATTGAATTAAAATTAATAATTAAAATCTGCTGCGAATTGCAGATATTAGCAAAAAAAATAAATGGTCTGGGAAATCTTTTTGGGAATTGTCTTTATCATGCTGGCTCTTGATCTTGGAGTCTTTAATAAGAATGCACATATAATTTCTCACAAAGAAGCTGCAAAATGGACTGCTTTCTGGGTCTCGCTTGCACTTGCCTTTGGCGGTGTTCTCTACTGGTTGTTCGCACATCAGCACATTGACAATCCGCTGAATTACACACCCAGGACGGCCGCATCAAAATACCTGCAGGGCTATCTGGTCGAACTGTCTCTCTCGATTGACAATATTTTTGTAATTGCAGTAATTTTCAGGTCTTTCGCAGTACCTCAGAAATATCAGCACAGAGTGCTGTTTTGGGGAATCATCGGCGCAATCGTATTCAGGGCACTGATGATCTTCTTCGGGATTTGGCTGATTGAAAAAATCGACTGGATCACCTATGTCTTTGGCGCATTTTTGATCTATACTGCCATCAAAATGGCAGGCCCACACGACGATTCACAATTTGACCCGAAGAACAGTAAAATCTTTAAAGCTGTCCGAAAAGTATTACCGGTTACCGGCAGTTTGCACGGTCAGAAACTGATGATCAGAAAAATGGGTAAAGTATTTGTGACCCCACTTTTTGTAGCCCTGATTGTCATTGAATTCACCGATATACTTTTTGCACTCGACAGCATACCTGCGGTGCTCGCAATCACAGAAGATCCGTTCATTGTATTCTCCTCCAACATCATGGCGATACTTGGGCTGAGATCAATGTATTTCTTCCTGGCCAATGTCATCGATAAGTTTGCTTATCTGAAATACAGTCTGATGGTGATTCTGATCTTTGTGGGAATCAAAATGCTTCTGCACGGATATCTCAAAGAGAATGAAATCGAAATGCCCGAGTGGCTTTCACTCAGTGTAATTACCCTTTCACTTGCCGGAGGGATTTTGTATTCACTGTACAGAAATAAAAAATCAGAAATTTCCAAAAATTAGGTTTTTCTAAAAAAAAGAATTGTAAAATTGTGAATTATTGACCAAAATAAACCTAAATTTAGCAATTGATTAACCCATGAATTATAAACAAAATTTGTTTTACTTATGAGAAAACTTTTACTCGTCCTTGTGTTTCTTCAATACCTGGTCAGTTCACAGGCCCAAAATGCCAGCATTATGGTGAACCCTGCCGGCAGTGCTGAGTCTAATTTTACTGCTGAACAGCTGTTGACAGATGTGTTGTTGGATGGCGGATCCTGTTCTTCCTCATCCAATTTTCAATTAAAAGACAACCCGACAGAGCCTTTTCCTGGCGCTAACAGGAGTTGGGGATATTTTAAAAAAGGAACTTCCAATTTCCCTTTTGAGGAAGGAATCGTTTTGACCTCGGGCTATGCCAAAGATGCTGAAGGCCCCGATTCCGGTATCGTATCCAAAGGAGGATATGAATGGCTCGGAGATGACGATGCGTCTGTGCTCGCTCTGATAGGTACCAATAATGCGACAGTTTTTGAATTTGATTTTGTTCCGCAGGGAAATGTAATCTCTTTCAGATATATATTCGCTTCAGAAGAATATCCCGATTGGGTGTGTTCTTCATTTAATGATGTATTTGCATTTATTATCAGCGGCCCCGGAATTACAAACGACCCCGGACTTTCTGGCAAAAACATAGCCTTGCTGCCTGACGGGAATCCGGTAACCATCAATACTGTAAATGACCAATGGTGCGGAAATCCTGAATTTTATGTGGCAGGACCGTTTTCTGATATCGAATACGGTGGCAGGACAGTTCCGCTGACTGCTCAGGCAACAGTAGTTCCCGGTCAAACCTATCACATCCGACTGCTGGTTGCAGATGCGGACGATACTGCGTATGATTCGGCAGTATTCCTTGAGGCTGGATCTTTCCATTTGAGTTCTGTAATTGTAGATTCAAACGGAATTCCGCTGGGTGATGAACTTTTTATCTGTGGTCAGGAGGATTACACATTGTATGTAAACGCAGATCCGACTCAAAACAGTATCCAATGGTTTCTCAATGACAATCCGATTGCCGGAGCAAACTCAAACTCACTGGTGGTCAACCAGTCGGGGACATATAAGGTGGAAGTCTCAAACGGAGATTGTACTTCCACAGACGAAATTTCAGTCACCTTTGGCGAATTACAGACCAATGGTGATACATTCACACTCGAACGGATTGACCTCAACGGAGATGGTTTTGAAATATTTAATCTGAGAGAGGTAGAGCCTATGGCGCTTGACAATCCGGAAGAGGCAGTCTTCAAATATTATCCGACAGAAGCAGATGCTGAAAGTCAGACCAATGAGATTGCAACTCCGACTGCATACAGTGCGGCTGACGGAACAATTGTATGGTCAAGAGTGACCAAAGGTGGTGAAGGCTGCATGAAGATTATTAAAATCATTCTGAAGGTAAAACCAAACTGTATCAACCCTGAACCGGCTTGTTCAAATGACGAAGGTTTCGGTCTGAATATTCCTTTTCTGGGAGACGGAACCATTCCTGAATCTGCACCTCCGGGTCCAAATTACGGATGCCTGTACAATCAGCCTTATCCGAGATTTTATTATTTCAAAATCGCTGAATCAGGTAATCTGTATTTTGATTTGAATCAGTACACCGAACCTGATCAGCAGGGAACACCGATTGACGTTGACTTCATCGTTTGGGGGCCGTTTACAGAAGTACCTTGTGATTATGGAGATCTTCAGCAGATTGTAGACTGCAGCTATTCTGCAAGTGCATTCGAATATGTTTCGATTGAAGGAGCACTGGAAGGTGAATATTATATCATGATGATTACCGATTATGCAGGTTCTTACGGTATGTTCGGTTATGTGAATCTGATTTTTGACTCTGCAAATTCAACCGGAAGTTTTGACTGTTCGATTGTTACCGGAGAAAGAACTTACAATCAGTGTGATGATGACAATGACGGTCAGGTGGTATTTGATCTGGCAGCAATTGCAACCGATCTTACCGATGGAAACCCGGCTTTGACAGTTCAGTTTTATTCAAACGAAGAAGACGCGACCAACGATACCGGCAACAACGTCATTCCGACCGGACCTTTCACAGTGGCTGAGACAGATGCGCCGGTGACCATTTATGGACAGATAAAAGACGGAACGGGTGAGGTCACAAAAGTGTGGACGGTGGTTCTGGATATTTATCCGGGAATCGAAGGTCATCATGATGCTTTATATTCGACCTGTGACATTGGCGGAGACGGAGTTGAAAACATCAATCTGAAATTGATCAATGTGATTGACAATCCGGAACTATACAACATACGTTATTACACCAACGAGGCAGATGCAAATGCCGGTAACAATAACAACATTCAGAATCCTGAAGCCTATCTGACCGGCAACACCGTTATTTATGTAAGAATTCAAAATGAAGACGGCTGTTTTGCAGTGGTTAAGATTACAATCGAAATTACAGATCTGTTTGTCGATCTGGGTGATGACTTCAATATTTGTGAAGGTGAAGCTCAGCTGACTGCTCAGGGTGACTTTGGTGAAGGTTCAACTTTTGAATGGAAAAAAGACGGAACCGTCCTTATCGGTGAAAACAGTCAGTCGCTGACGATCTCAGGACCGGGTACATACACGGTGACCGTAACCACAGCCGACGGCTGTACAGGGTCTGATTCTGTAACAGTCGGTCTGGATGAACTCACAGTTGATCTGGGCGAAGGCTTCTCAATGTGTGAAGGAGAGTTTGAGTTGACTGCACACGGAAATTTTGAAGGGCTCGAAAGCGTGACCTATGAATGGTCAAAAAACGGAGTCGTTATAGAAGGAGCAGACGGTCAAACACTGATCATCAATCAGACCGGAACTTATACCGTGCATGTGACCACCGAATGGGGCTGTGCCGGTTCAGATTCGGTTGTGATTTCTCAGGGAGATGCACCCATCATCACCGGAGTAACTTACGGACCGGATTATATTCTGATTGAAGCAACAGGCGGCGCAGAACCTTATCTGTACTCGATTACCGGTGTGGTTTGGCAGGAGAGCAATCAGTTCTTCTATCTGCAGCCCGGAAAATATACGATCTATGTAAAATCGGCTGAAGGCTGTATCACTTCTCAGGAAATTGCAGTCTTTAAGATTCCGACCATGTTCACACCAAACGGAGATGGTATCAACGATACCTGGAACATACCGAACCTCAATGTTTATCCGGGTTCAACGGTGGCGATCTATGACCGAAACGGAAGACTGGTTCATCAGGCCGAACTGACCTCAAACACGATTTGGGACGGATTTTATATGAACGGCCAAAAAGCACCTACTCAGGATTACTGGTATATAATCAACATAACTGACGGACGGAAATTTACAGGACATGTGACTGTGAAAAGCCGTGGTGAGAAAAATTAACAATTCGGGCTCCGGATTACGACCCGGAGCCTCAATTCAAAAAGAAAATTTTTAGCAGCTAAAATATACTCCTAAAATGAAAAAACTAAATTTACTCTTAATAACAGCTTTGAGTTTCATAAGTATGAAATCTTTCGCACAGTCCAGTCTGCCTTTTGATGAGCAATACTATATCATGGATAAATTCCTGGTCAACCCGTCATTTACGGGTGCCGAAGATGATGTCATCTTCAGGATGTCACACAGGAGGCAGTGGGACAATATGCCGGACGGACCGGTTACAACGATTGCCAGCGCACATGCCAACATCGTTGACCGTGTGGGACTCGGACTTTATTTTATGAACGACCACAACGGAAATACCAAAATGAACAGTTTCAACCTGTCTGCTGCCTATCATATCCCGATTGGAGACAAAAAGAAAAGACAGCTCGGACAATTTTCATTTGGTACTTCCTTGAGTTTTGCAGGTATGCATTTCACCGGTGAAACCGAATTGCCAAACGACCCGGTTTACAATGATATGGAAACCAGAGTCTATATTCCTTATATCAACTTTGGCGCCTCAGCAACTTATGACGGTTGGATGATAGGTCTTTCGGCGCTCGACATTCCGTTGAGCTACAACAACCCGATTGTGAACCAGTATGAGCCCAGCCCGACTTTCTATTATGCAATGCTTGCAAAAACCATCAATCTGTCTTCACAGTTTGAATTGGAACCGATGGTCGCCTACCGTTCAAATTTTGACAAAGACAGCCGTTTTGACGGAAATCTGAAAGCAAAAGCCAAATTTGAGGATATGGCGATTTGGGCAGGCGCAAATTACAGAATGGATTTCTTTGACGGCGAGTCTCAGGCACTCAGCGTGTCTCCCATGATCGGTGCAAAGATTGGAAGAATGAATATGGCATTTTCGTACAATATCGGTTTGAGCGATATGAAATATGAAGGAAACGACGGATTTACAGCAGTTCTCGGATTTGACATCGAGAATTTCTTCAAACCCGGTTTTGAATAACAGAATCGTTTTTATTTATTAATACGGGCAGCTTCGGCTGCCCTTTTTTGTGGGTTTCAAAAATTGTTTGTATTGGATTTTATTTCGGAGTCGCCTTAAGCCGTATGATTCATGAAATTATTTTGTGCGTCTTCTTCTTTACAAGCTACTTGAAGTATGTTAATTCATCGAATATATCTTCATATCGTTTTCATTCAATGGATTTTATTTTAATCATGTGAATTGAGGTGAATAATGCAGCTTAAAATTGTAATTTTGAAGAATGTATCTGAAGGAAATCAAATTAAGAAATTTCAAAAATTTTATTGAATCAGACTTTGAGTTTTCACCCAAATTAAATGCGGTTGTGGGCAGAAACGGAGTGGGGAAGACCAATGTACTTGATTCGATTCATTATCTGGCGCTGACCAAAAGTTATCTCAATTATTCGGATACTCAGAACATCAATTTTGGCAATGATTTTTTTACGTTGGAAGGAATTTTTGAAAAAGAAAAAAGCGAGGATGTCGTCTTTCTTTCTGTCCAAAAAGAAAAAGGAAAACAACTCAAACGGAATTCAAAAACATTTGAAAGGATGTCTGATCACATCGGTCTGTATCCGCTTGTAATGATTTCACCCTATGATTTGGATCTGATCAAAGAAGGAAGTGATGTGAGACGAAAATTCATAGACAACATCATTTCTCAGTCAGACAAAGAATATCTTTCAAATCTGATCCGGTACAATCGGGTGCTTTTGCAGAGAAACACGCTGCTGAAATATTTTTTTCTGAATCGTACCTTTGATTCAAATTCGCTTGAAATCTATGATTCTGAACTGATTCCGCTTGGTGAATTTATTTTTGAAAAACGAAAAGAACTGATCGCTCAGCTGATTCCGATTTTCAAAGATTATTACAAATTGATTTCAAAAGGAAACGAAAGCGTTGACATTGTTTACAATTCTTCGCTCGATGAAAAACCATTTGCTGAACTGCTCAAATCGGGTCTTGAAAATGATCGGATGGCGCAGTACACAAAACTCGGTGTTCACAAAGACGACCTTGAATTTAAAATTTCGGGTTATCCGATCAAAAAATTTGGTTCTCAGGGCCAGCAGAAATCATTTTTGATTGCACTGAAACTTACACAGCTTGAGCTGATTAAAAAAAATCTCAAACTGACGCCGATTCTTCTTTTGGATGACATCTTTGACAAACTCGATGAAACCAGAGTCGAACAACTGATCAAACTGGTCAACGAAGAACGATTCGGGCAAATCTTTATTTCGGATACACATCCCGAAAGAACCGGCAGCATTCTTCAGAAAATTAACGCAGAAAGCAAGATATTTGAATTATGAAAAAGGAGAATTTACAGAACTTGGGCGATGCAATCAGACAGGTCTTTTCTGATTTGGGAATTGAAGAGAATATTCTCGAAACAAAGTCTGAACTTGCGTTTGAGCAGATGATGGGAAAATACATCATGGGTTATGTCGAATCATTTCACATCAAAAACAGAGAGCTGCATATCCGGATCAAATCACCCGAATTAAAAAGTGAACTGTCTATGGGGAAATCAAAAATCAAAGACCATATCAACAGTGAATTGAAACAGGATTATCTGACCGAAATTAAATTTTTGTAATGCCGCTGATTGAAAATTCAGAATATCATATATCCGGTTTTTTATACAGAAACCCCCATTTTACCACAATTTTTGTCAATAAAATCAGAAAGACGATCAGGCCTCCATACAGAAGAGAACGACTCGAATTGGCTGACGGTGATTTTCTGGACATTGATTTTGTCATTAAGAATAAAAGAAAGGCGGTTGTTCTTTGTCACGGTCTCGAAGGCAGCTCGGATCGGAATTACAACAATACCGCTGCCGAATATTTCCTGAAAAATGATTTTTCGGTTTTTGCATGGAACAACCGAAGCTGCAGCGGCGAGATGAACCGGTCGCCGAAACTCTATCATCACGCTGCGATTGATGATTTGGACAGCGCAGTCAAATTTGTAATGAATCGGGGTTTTGAAGAAATATATCTGCTGGGATTTTCAATGGGAGGTGTTCAGATTTTGAATTATTTTGGGAAAACCGATCCTGACAATAGAATCAAAGCGGGTGTGGCGATTTCATCGCCGATTTATTTGAAAACTACTGCAGAAATCCTGAAAATGGGTTTCAATCGAATTTATCTTGAGAATTTTCTGATTGCAATCAAAAGGAAATTGCGCCAAAAATCTATAAAATATCCTGACCTCGCAGATTGGATGAAAGTTATGGCATCAAAGGATTTTGACGGTATCGATGAATATTTTACTGCGCCGGTACACGGTTTTTCAAGTGCAGATGATTATTATTCAAAAGCTTCACCCGGTGCTTTGCTTCAAAAAATCAGAACGCCGGTTTTGATACTGAATGCAATGGACGATCCGTTTCTGGGAGCAGACAGTTTTCCAAAAGAGATTGCTTCAAAATCAGATTTTGTTTTTTTGGAAACACCGGATTGCGGTGGTCATTGCGCTTTTCCATTGAAGAAAAGCAAATTTTCCTATTCCGAAAAAAGAGCTTATGAATTTTTCAATTCAGAGATAACAGCAATCGGGTTGTGAGCCGAAAAAACCGAGCTTCCTGCAACCAGCACATCAGCACCCAATTGGGTGAGTTGTTCAGCATTACCCGGTCCGACACCACCATCAACTTCTATCAATACATCCGCATTTTTCCGGTCGATCAGTTCACTTGCTCTGACCAGTTTTTCATAAGTATTTCTGATAAATTTCTGACCGCCGAATCCCGGATTGACGCTCATAATCAGCAACAGATCGATGTCTCTGATAATGTCTTCAAGCAGTTCAACCGGCGTGTGCGGATTCAGTGCAACGCCGGCTTTCATTCCTTCGTCCTTGATCGCCTGAACCGTTCTGTGCAGATGGGTGCAGGCTTCATAGTGAACCGTCAGTATGTCTGCACCGACTTCTTTGAATTCTTTGATGTACCGTTCCGGTTGAACAATCATCAGATGGGTATCCAGAATTTTGTCGGTCAGCCCATCGATTGTCCTGATTACCGGCATTCCGTATGAAATGTTGGGTACAAAAACACCGTCCATCACATCGAGATGAATCCATTCGGCTTCGCTCCGGTTGAGCATTTCAATTTCTTTGGTCAGATTACCAAAATCTGAGGCGAGGACAGATGGTGCGACAATCGGCATAGTGATTTAGTTTATGCAAAGATAAGCTTAACTCAAAATGTAAAAAGAGATTGATAAGAAAAATCCCAAAACCGGAAAGTTTTGGGATTCAATATCAATGGTTTTGAAAAAATTATCTTCCGATATAAGTTTTCAAAATCTTGCTTCTCGAAGTGTGTTTCAATCTTCTGATCGCTTTTTCCTTGATCTGACGAACCCTCTCTCGGGTCAGGTCAAAAGTTTCACCGATTTCTTCAAGTGTCATCGGATGTGCGCCGTTCAAACCAAAATAAAGACGAATCAGATCGGCTTCTCTCGGAGTCAGGGTCTGAAGTGCTCTTTCTATTTCGACTCTCAATGATTCAACCATAAGTTCACCGTCTGGACTTGGAGATTCACCGGTATTCAAAACGTCATACAGATTTGAATCCTCACCCTCAACCAAAGGTGCATCCATTGAAACGTGACGGCCTGAGTTTTTCATCGATTCTTTCACATCGGTTTCGGACATATCCAAAAGTTCTGAAATTTCTTCTGCCGACGGAGCTCTTTCGTGTTCCTGTTCCAAAGTTGCATAAGCTTTGTTGATCTTGTTGATCGATCCGATTTTGTTCAAAGGAAGACGTACGATTCTCGACTGTTCAGCCAATGCCTGAAGAATCGACTGTCTGATCCACCAAACGGCATAAGAAATAAATTTGAAACCTCTTGTCTCGTCAAATCTTTGTGCAGCCTTGATCAGACCCAGATTCCCCTCGTTGATCAGGTCGGGTAGGCTCAGACCCTGGTTCTGATATTGTTTGGCAACCGAAACCACAAAACGAAGATTCGCTTTGGTCAGTTTTTCCAATGCCCTTCTGTCACCTGCTTTAATTTTTTGTGCCAATTCAACTTCTTCATCTGCAGTGATCAGATCCACCTTCCCAATTTCCTGCAAATACTTGTCAAGTGAAGCAGTTTCTCTGTTGGTTACCTGCTTCGTAATTTTTAGCTGTCGCATTCTGTATTGTTAGATTTTTTAGATTAAATTTATGTGCGCAATCTTATATACGGAATAAACGTACAAAATGTTACATAAGTATGAAGAAGTTTGTTAAACCGACACAATTTGAATGAATATTGAAGAATTTAGAGACTTTTGTCTCAAAAAACCCTTTGTTTCAGAGGAATTTCCATTCGGACCCGAAACCCTGGTTTATAAAGTAGCCGGAAAAGTTTTTGCACTGTGTGGTCTGGATGAAGCTGAATTCAGTGTCAATCTGAAATGCGATCCTCTGTATGCAGAAGAACTCAGAGAAAATTATTCCGAAATCAAGCCCGGTTATCACATGAACAAAAAGCACTGGAATACGGTTTCGTTTGAGGGAAATCTGGCAGATGAACTGCTGTACCGGCTGATCGATCATTCCTATCAAAAAGTCATTGAGTCATTTTCGAAGAAGAAAAGACAGGAAATGGGATTTTGATTGATTAGGGTTGCATCAGAAAATGCATGGCTACATTGTTTTTCAATACATGAATGGTATCACTTTCCGCATTTTTCCATATCAGATAGGGTGATTTCAGATTTTTTAAAATTCTATCGGAATCCTTGTTTATGAATAGTGACGAGTCATTGAAAACATCAGACAGATCATCATCGATCAGTTTTGCATCTGTCTTGAGGAAAAAAGGTTCGTTGATTCGCAATGAGCCGTCTCTTTCCAACGACCATTCAATCATAAAAGGATTGATCAGCGTGCTTTTTTCGACATAAACCTTTGAACTGTTCAATACAAATCTGACCATAAAAATCAGTGTGATGAATATTAAAAACACTGTGATCCAATAGACGATTTTCCATTGGCTGCCCGATTTTTTTATTGGTTTCAAATTCACATTATTTTATTGATTGCTGAACAAAAATAGCAAAAAAAGAGTAGGCTTGGTTTCATTGGGGCAAAGTATAAATCAAATCTCGAAAAAAGGCTAAATTTGCAGATTCAAAGATCAGCGAATGCAATATCATCACAGAGAAATCGAGGCCAAATGGCAAAAATACTGGGAAGAGAACCAAACTTTTAGGGCGGAAAACCATTCGGACAAACCCAAATGTTATGTGCTGGATATGTTTCCCTATCCTTCCGGAGCGGGTTTGCATGTCGGTCATCCGCTGGGTTATATCGCATCTGATATTTATTCGCGTTACAAAAGGCTCAAAGGTTTCAATGTGCTGCATCCGATGGGTTATGATTCTTTTGGTCTTCCGGCAGAACAGTATGCGATCCAAACCGGACAGCATCCGGCTGTGACCACCGAAGTGAACATCAACGGCGGAGTTGACAAACAGGGAAACCGGATTGAAGGTTATGAAAAACAATTGAAAAAACTGGGTCTTTCCTATGACTGGAGCAGAGAATTCAGAACTTCTGATCCGAATTATTACAAATGGACCCAATGGATTTTTATTCAACTGTTCAATTCTTATTATGACAAAGATGCTGACAAAGCAGTTGAGATTGATGAGCTGATCAAAAAATTTGAAAACAACGGAAATATCGGTGTCAATGCGGCTTGTGATGATGACACAACTGAGTTTGAAGCTGAAGAGTGGAAACAGTTTTCTGAAAAAGAAAAACAACAGATTTTGCTCCAATACAGACTGACTTATCTGGCAGAAGCAGAGGTTAATTGGTGCCCCGGTCTGGGAACCGTTCTGGCCAATGACGAAGTGGTCAACGGTGTTTCGGAGAGAGGAGGTTTTCCGGTCATCAGAAAAAAGATGACCCAATGGATGATGAGAATTACAGCTTATGCCGACAGACTACTCAATGATCTTGAAAAAATCGACTGGCCCGAACCAATCAAGGATGCGCAGACATACTGGATAGGGAAAAGTAAAGGTGCTTCTGTACATTTTGAATTAAAAGATGATTCCGATAAAAAAATAGAAGTTTTTACTACCCGTCCCGATACTTTGTTTGGCGTGTCCTATCTGTGTCTTGCACCTGAACATCCGCTGGTTATGGAAATTGTAACCGATGATAAAAAAGAATCGGTACTGAAATACATTGAACAAACTTCAAAACGTTCCGAAAGAGAAAGAATGGCTGATGTCAATAAAATCACCGGCGAATTTACAGGTGCTTATGCACTGCATCCGCTGACCAAAAAGGAAATTCCGATCTGGATCGGAGATTATGTTTTGTCGGGTTACGGAACAGGTGCGGTGATGGCGGTTCCGGCAGGAGATGAACGCGATTTTAAATTTGCATCACATTTCAATCTGCCGATTCCAAATATATTCAAGGGTAAAGATGCTGAACTTCCTTATGTTGAAAAAGGAGATTTCAAATTGATTAATTCGACTGATATCAACGGTTTGAATTATAAGGAAGCCACTGAAAAAATCATTAAAATTCTTGATGAGAAAGGAATCGGAAAAGGAAAAGTAAACTTCAGACTGAGAGATGCTGTGTTTTCGAGACAAAGATATTGGGGTGAACCGGTGCCGGCTTACTATAAAGAAGGTGTTCCGTATATGCTGGATGACAAACATCTTCCACTGCTTCTGCCCGAAGTGGATGAATATCTGCCGACCGAAGCGGGTGATCCGCCATTGGGTAGGGCAAAAGACTGGGCATGGGATACAAAATCCGGAAAGGTTGTCAGCAATGAGCTGATCGATCATCAGACCGTATTTCCGCTCGAGCTGAATACAATGCCGGGATGGGCGGGCAGTTCATGGTATTTTCTGAGATATATGGATGCGGAAAATAAAAATGAATTTGTCTCAAAAGAAGCGCTTGATTATTGGAAAGATGTTGACTTGTATCTGGGCGGAAGCGAGCACGCAACCGGCCATCTGCTGTATTCAAGGTTTTGGCAGAAATTCCTTTTTGACAAGAAACTGGTGCCAACAGATGAATATGCTAAAAAGCTGATCAATCAGGGGATGATCCTTGGGATGAGTGCTTTTGTTTATCGGGTTATGAATACAAATCAATTTGTTTCAAAAAATCTGAAAGATGATTATGAAACCGTTCCAATTCATGCAGATGTCAATCTGCTGAAAGACGGCGGAGACGAACTCGATATCGAGAAATTCAAAGCTTGGCGTGAAGAATATGCAGATGCCGAATTCATACTGGAAAACGGAAAATACATCTGTGGCCGTGAGGTGGAGAAGATGTCGAAATCAAAATACAATGTGGTCAATCCGGATGATATTTGTAAACGGTACGGTGCGGATACGCTTCGAATGTATGAGATGTTTCTCGGCCCGTTAGAACAATCGAAACCATGGAATACCCAGGGTTTGAGCGGTGTGTATTCGTTTTTGAAAAAATTCTGGAAACTCTATCACAACGGTGAAAATGAAGAATTCTTTTTATCAGATGAACAGCCTTCGAAAGCCGAAATGAAGATTTTGCATCAGGCCATCAAAAAGGTGGATGAAGATGTCAATCACTTTTCATTCAACACTTCGGTTTCAAATTTTATGATTGCGGTGAATGAACTGACCAAACTGAGCTGCAACAAAAGAGAAGTTTTGGAACCGCTTGCCGTTTTGATTTCTCCATATGCACCGCATATAGCAGAGGAGATTTGGAGAAAAGCCGGACATGACCAAAGCATTTCTTTTGCTGAATTTCCGGTATTTGATGCCAAATGTCTGGTGGAAGATGCCAAGGAATATCCGGTTTCGTTCAATGGCAAAATGCGTTTCAAATTAGAATTGCCGATGGATCTGACCAAAGAACAAATTCACCAAGCGGTGATGGCTGACCCCAGAACCCAAAAACAATTGGACGGGAAGACTCCTAAGAATGTCATCATCGTCCCGGGAAAAGTCATCAATATTGTGGAGTAAAATGCATTTCTGACAATAAAAAATTCATTCCTGAGCGCAGAGAATGATTTTTTTGTTTTTGGAATTAGATAAAAAAAGAAAGCAAATCTTCAGATTTGCTTTCTTAACCAACCTAAGCTTATTAGCTTAACCAACCTAAACTTTATTTTTTAATCGACTTGTATAAAAATAATGTTATATTCTCTTTTTTAGGGTTTGTAAATCATTCCCACTTGGACATCGTTATCTTCTGTTAAAGCGTACACTGTGTAAGCTCCTTCTGTCAGTCCGTTTATATTCGCCTTGAAATTTGAATCCAAAACGCTTGCTGTCCCAACCAGATTATCGTTTTCGTCAAAAATTTCAACCTCTGTCATCGCTACATCACCAGTATTTATCTCCAGAGTACCGGTTGTTGTGCTAAAGTTCACTTCCATCGTCTTGTAAGGATTTCCTCCTCCAATTCTGATTCCTGAAGTTCCGCCTGTCTTGGTCTGCCCATACAGACCTGCAGACATTGCAACTATTAAAATAAATACTAACTTTCTCATAATGGTACAAAGATATCCCCTATAATTCTATTAAAACCTACCAAGAATTTGGTATTTTTACTCCGACTATAAAATTCACAGGGTTGAATTTGGTAATTTTACTTTAAAAATGAAATTCAGAGCATTCATATTTCTATTTTTTATGTCGGTTTCCGCATTTGCTCAGTCTGTGGTGGAACTGATGGAAAAAGATTACCTATATTATAAGAACAATGTCAGCACTAAACCCGATTCATCTCTGATTCATCTTCAAAATGCATTGAAGTTAAACCGTTCGTACAAAGATAAGAATTGGGAAGCAGATTTGACCTACGGAATCGGATATTGTTATTTTACGATACAAAATTATAAATTGGCAATTGAGAATTTTGAGAAAGCAATTAGGCTGGCGGATGAAATAGGCAATCAAAACATATTGGGAAAAGCATATAATCAGATAGGCGTTACATATTCGATACAGAATAAGACTAAGATCGCATTGGATTATTATCATAAATCTTTGAAAATCACGGAAAATCGAGAAGAGTATAATGATAATACGATTTCGGTTCTTGGTAATATTGCCGACCTGTATATAATGCAGAAAGATACTGTGAATGCCAGAAGATATTATCAGATGGCAAAACAGCTGGGTGAGAAAGAAGACAAGAAATTGAATCTGGCGGTGGTGTATAACAATATGGCAGTATCTTATATGACCTCAAATAAAGACAGCACTGAATTTTATCTGATCAAAGCAATCAATATATATAAAAATACCGGCAATACCTACGGTCAGATTCGTGCACAAAACAATCTGGCGACCACAATTCTGAATTTCAATTCAAAAATAGATTTTCCCAAGGCATTGAGTTATTTGAATGAATCACTCAGGCTGAGTAATGAAAGCAACGATATTGAAGCGGAATATTTCACAAATTTTTATTTGGGGAATTATTACGAAAAGGCAGATATAGATTTCAGAAAGGCGCTCGACTATTACAACAAAGCTTATGATCTGATCAAGGAAGGATTCAACAACGAATCTACGGTCGAATTGTACAAAAGACTGTCAAAAACCTATTTTGAACTTGGTGATTTTAATCAGGCATATCGCTTTCAGTCAATCCAGCATAAGATTCAGGACAGTATTTTCAGTGTTGAAAAGAACAAAGAATTTATCGAGACACTGACCAAATTTGATGTGGAACGAAAAAACAACCAGATTCAGCTGCTCAACAAGGAAAAGGAAATTCAGAGAGCTTCAAAACGGCTGATCTTTATTGTTTCAATCCTGCTGATCGTCCCGCTGATTCTTTTGGCGGTCTTTTACAAAAAACGATTGGTTTATCAGAAGACGATCAGTCGGCAGGACAAAAAACTTTTTGAAATTGAAAAAGAGACGATCCGTCAGCAAAATCTGATCAAAGGTCAGAGACAGGAGAGATCCAGGATTGCAAAAGAACTTCACGACGGAGTGGGCGGAAAACTGTCAGCAATCAACATCAAGATGGATCAGCTCAATACCACAAATATCCAAAATGACGAGCTGAAGGAATGCATCGGTCAGCTGCAGGACACCGCAAAAGAGATCCGACTGATTTCACACGCATTGAATGACAGTGAGTTAAGTGAAATTGATTTTGTAGATTTGCTCAAACAACTGACAAAGGATTATAAGTTGTTCTTTTCCGGCGATATTCATCTGAATGTATTTCCGGTTGAAAAATTCGGCAGGATTGATGATTACAGGAAGCATTTTCTTTACAGGGTGATTCAGGAAATTCTTTCAAATTCAATCAAGTATTCGGAAGCAAGAAATATCAATATAGATTGTACATTTGATGACAGATACAGATTCATAGTCGAAGATGACGGTAAAGGTTTTGACATCGGGAATGTCAAACTTGGAATGGGATTAAATAATATTAAAAAAAGGGTTGAAACAATGAAAGGGGTACTGCACATTGATTCCTCAGAAGGCAGAGGGGCGTCCTTCATCATAGAAATTCCGGAGAATGGAGAATTCAAAAATTAAAATAGGACTGGTCGATGACCATCAGCTGATTTTGGACGGTATTCAAAAACTTTTGGATTCGGTGGAAAATTACGAAATCGTTTTTGTTGAAAATCGGGCAAAAGAAGCCTTGGAACAGATGGAAAAAAAACCGGTGGATCTGGTGATTACTGATGTTGCAATGCCGGATATGAACGGCGCACAGTTTATAAAAAAAGTCAGACAAAAAAATCAGAAAGTAAAAATCATGGTGCTGAGCATGTACAAGACCGATCTGGTGGACGACAGCGAAATCAACGGCTACATACTCAAAGAATCATCCAGTGAAACCATACTGAAAAAGGTGCAGGAGGTGCTTGAAAGAGACAGCCGGCTGAGTCAGTTTTCGGAAATCGACACCCAGAACAGCCTGTCAAAAAGAGAGCAGGAGATTGTAATCGAAATCGGAAACGGACTCTCATCCGAGCAGATCGCAGAAAAACTATTTCTGAGTTATTATACGGTTGAAACCCATAAGAAAAATATTTTTCTCAAACTCAATGTAAAAACAACTGCCGAACTCATCAAAAAAGCAATGTTTCTCGGCATCATCAGATAAGCCTGTTTAAAAAATAATACAGTTCACCCAAACAGTCAAAAATTTGATTAATTTTAGACGGTTAAATGAAAATTTTTATGGAAAAAGAGTTAATCGATAAGTCAGATGTGAAAAATTATAATTTTCTGACTGTTGACGAAGGTTCGAGCAATGTAACCCGCGAAAAGCTGGAGAGAGCGCTTCGTTTGGGGAATGAATTCAAAGGAAAAACCAGAATAACCTTTCTTACCGACAAAGGTGCCAAGATGATTGAAACCACCGTCTGGACACTGACCGAGAATTATATTCAGATCAAGGGCAGTGTGTCGATTCCGCTCAGATCACTGATTGATCTGGAATAGAATTAGCGGATATTTTCCAATATTTTCTGAAGTTTTGCCTGAAGCAGATAATCCTGTTTCACCCTTTCTGAAATTGCTCTGTATTTCTGTTTGGTCAAATCATTTTTCTCAAATGCCTTCTCCACATCCTCCTCCAGTTCACTCTGAATTTTCTTAATTTTTGGCTGAAGTTTATCGTATTTTTTAAAATCCTCTTCAGGAACATCAGGTTCAAATTCCGAATTCTTTGATTCATCTATCGCATGATACACATTCAGATCCAAACCTTCTTTTTCTATCAGTTTTGCCATTTCATTCTGTGCCTTTGTATTGATTTTGACCATCTGAACATAGGCTTTTGCAAAATTGTTTAAATCATAATCGGTGACTTCCTGCGCATTTGCGCCGGCAAAAACAAAAAATGCAATTAAAAATCCAATCCGTTTCATCGGTTTATTTTTTTTTGAATTATGGCCAAACATACGAATTTAGGTTCTATAAAGAAGTAATTTAAGTTGTAAATTTGCACTCGAAATGAATCAAATACTGTGTGTGAAATGAAATTCGGTTTCAGGTTTTTTGTGATTTTTTTGATGCTGCTGACCGCATTTTCGTCCTGCAATGGCGACGAAGATTTGACCGGAGACGACAGATTTTTGGGTGAATATTTGGGTTCGGTTTCATATTCGGGTATGGAAAATCAGGATTTTGGAGAAATCAATTCAGTCACTGTCAGCAAAAATGACCAATACTGGAAACTTTCATTCACAAACGATATTCCGCCCATAGACAGCATACTTTTTGATCTGAGTCCAAACGGTGAAGTGATGCTCAACACAGATGCCGACGAAGAGCATTTAATTCGAATCACAACCCACACACTTCAGGTCGAATATTCAAAAGGCGAAGAGGTTTGGAAGGCGCACTGTACAAGGGATTAAACCCTTACCTGCTCCAATTGACTTCGCTGACCGAATCCAGCTTTCTGATTTTTTTAATCAGTTTTGCCATCTTCTTGGTATCAGCGCTTTCAAACTGAAAATTCAGCAGATAATCTTCCTTGGTTTTGATAAGATTCAGATTTTGAACTTTAAAACCGTCTTCGTCCAAGATTTTTTTAATCAGATCGGATTCATCAGAAACATATTTAAAAACGATCCTCAGCATCTGTTTTTCAAATCTTCTTGCATATCTTTTTTCCAAAGGCTGAAGTGCCCAAAGAAAGATCAGCACAATACCGGTTGCAATTCCTGCCGGCAGATACATTCCGCCTCCGGTTGCAAGCCCAATGGCTGCCACTGTCCACAAACCCGCTGCTGTGGTGAGTCCTCTTACGATTCCTTCTTTCATAAACATAATAGTGCCGGCGCCCAGAAAACCAATTCCGCTGACCACCTGTGCCGCTACTCTTGACGGATCGAGTTCTATATTTTTTACACCCAGCACATCAAAGAATCCGAATGAGGACACGATCATGATCAGACAGGAACCCACACAAACCCATCATGTGCGTTCGCATTCCCGCCGACCAGCTTTTTCTTTCCCTTTCCAATCCGACCGGTGCACCAAAAATGGATGCTGGAACCAGCCGTATGGTTATTTCCTGCCATTCGATCATATTGAATTAAATTTTGAATTAAATTTTAAAATAATTTCCTACAGTCAAAAACTTTTTTAAAATGACTGTCCGATAATTCCAATAATGATATGATATGAATTTACAAAAAAGATAAAAAGCAATTCGCAGAATTTGTGCTTGCACCAATTAATTTCAAAAATATATCAATGAAAAGATGCGGTTTAATTGCCGGAAAATTCAAATATTTGGATTCGAAATCACTATTGTCCGATTAAAAATTAAGAAATATTGAATATATTAATCAAAATCAATAAGTTACGTTTTAAGCCCGATAATCATATCTTGAGATGGAGTAATTGTCGTTTTAAATGAAAAAAAAATTTATTCATTCCTTAAATTGGTATGATTAATAAGGTTTTACAAAACTATCTCATGTCTTTTGTCTAAAAGCGAAGCGGTCTTAAATCTTTGTCGGACACGACTGATTCTGAATATATATTCACATTTATTTTTGTAATCAAAAATTGAACGGATGGAAAAAAGGCTGAATATCAGAGAAAATCGTATCGGTATGAAAATGACCGAACAGGCTGCCGAAAATAAGACCAGAACACAAAAACCGGCCTGGCTCAGGGCAAAACTTCCCACCGGCGAAAAATTCAAACAGGTGCGGGATGTGGTGAACGAAAACAGACTCCATACGATTTGTCAGAGTGGCAGCTGCCCCAATATGGGCGACTGCTGGACAGCCGGAACAGCCAGTTTTATGATCCTCGGAAATACCTGTACCAGAGCATGCAAATTCTGTGCAGTCTCAACCGGCCGGCCCGATCCGATCGACTGGGACGAAGCAGAAAGAGTTGCAGATGCAATTTTTAAAATGGGCGTTAAGCATGCGGTTGTCACTTCGGTTGACCGGGACGAACTGAAAGATTGCGGCTCTATTTTCTGGGCTTATACGATCAAAACCATCAAACAAAAAAATCAGAAACTTACGCTTGAAACACTGATTCCCGATTTTAAAGGAATCGAAGAAAATATTCAGCGGATCGTCGATGAGGCACCCGATGTGGTTTCTCACAACCAGGAAACCGTAAGACGGCTCTGCAGAAATGTACGCCCTCAATCTTCTTACGACAGGAGTTTGGGTGTGATCAGATATCTGAAAGATCACGGAATGCGTACAAAAAGCGGAATCATGCTCGGATTGGGTGAGGAAACAGATGAAGTACTCGAAACCATGCGCGACCTCAAAGAAAACGGTTGTGATGTAATTACAATCGGTCAATATCTGCAGCCGACCAAAAAGCATTTGGCGGTCGAACGTTTTGTAACACCCGAAGAATTCAGATTTTTCAGAGATGAAGGTTACAAAATGGGACTCGATTATGTGGAAAGCGGACCGATGGTCAGATCGTCCTATCACAGCGAAAAACAGGTGATTCCCGGTTTTGGAATCAGCAAATGGAGAGAAGAACAGGAGAGAAAAGGAATGCTGTAAATTTTTACAGACCGACTTCCTGTTTTTGAATCAGTCTCGCGCCAAATACTTCTGAAAATTTCTCGCAGAATTTTTGAGTGACCTCTTTTTCATCCACCGGATGACCCAGTTCTTTGTCCATGCCGGTAACCGCCTTATCGGTGATTCCGCAGGGAATGATGTGATTAAAAAATCCGAGATCTGTATTCATATTGAAAGCAAGACCGTGAATGGTGATCCATCTGCTGCATTTCACACCGATCGCGCAAATCTTTCTTTCGCAAACCGGAACGCCCGGTTCTATCCAGACACCGGTAAAACCATCGAGTCTTCCGGCTTCAATTCCGTAATCTTTCAGCAGACGAATGATGACTTCTTCAAGCGATGAAATATATTTTCTGATGTCGGGAACAAATTGTTCCAAATCCAAAACCGGATAGGCGACCAGCTGGCCCGGACCGTGATAGGTGATATCACCGCCGCGGTTGGTCACATAAAAACTGATTCCTTTTCGTTCACATTCTTTGTCATTGATGATCAGATGTTCGCGGTTGCCGTGTTTGCCGAGCGTATAAACATGCGGATGCTGGCAAAGCAGCAGATAATTTTCTATAAATTCGGAATTGGACGGCAGACCTGCCAATTTTTTTTCGATTCCCTGTTTTAAAATTGATTCCTGCAGATCCCAGGCGTCTCCGTATTCGATCTGACCCAGATCCCATTGGATTACATCAGTCATTTTTTAAAAAATTTCGATGAGCCAAAATTATAAAAAAGGATAAGGAATCAATCTATAAAATCAGTTTTTAACCCAATAAAGAATTTGGATTTGTTTTGATTTCCGGAACTTTCTGTAATTCAATAAAGCCTATTGTTTCAGAAAGCTGATCAGTTCGTCATATCCGACGGTTTCCTGTTCGCCGGTCTTCATGTTTTTTAGCGTAGCAGTATTGTTTTTCAATTCTTCTTCGCCGATAATAATTGTGAATTTCACATTCTTTTTATCGGCATACTGCATCTGTTTTTTCAGCTTTGAGCTGTCGGGATAAACCTCTGATCTGATTTGATTTTTTCTCAGTTCTTTGACCAGTTTCATCGACTGTTCGGTTTCTTTCTCGCCAAAATTGATAAACAGCACATCCAAAGTATTCTGAATTGCAGCCGGAAAAAGATTCAGTTCATCCAAAACCAGATAAATCCGATCGAGACCAAATGAAATACCGACACCCGAAAGACCTTTCAAACCAAAGATTCCGGTCAGATCGTCATAACGGCCGCCGCCGCCGATGGATCCGAGTTCAACATTTTTTGCTTTAACTTCGAAGATGGCGCCGGTATAATAATCAAGACCTCTTGCCAAAGTCAGATTCAAAATCATTTCGGCAGAATTCAAACCGATTGCTTTGGTTTTTTCAAACACAAAATTGAGCTCTTCAATTCCTTTCATCCCGATTTCAGAATCTTTGAGAATTGTAGCAAGCGATGCCAACTGTTCTTTGTAATTGCCGCTCATACTGAAAAGTGCAGAAAGTTTGTTGATCGAAGATTCGGGAATTCCTCTTTCGGTCATTTCCTGTTTCACTTTTTCCTCACCGATTTTGTCTAACTTGTCCAAAGCCACCGTAAAGTCGATCAGTTTGTCCTGAATACCGGCTGCTTCGGCGAGACCGCTCAGCACTTTTCTGTTGTTGATATGGATTTCGACCGGAACATTCAGATCTGTAAATGCAGCATCATAAAGCGCAACCAGTTCCACTTCCTGCCAGAGCGAATCGCTGCCGACTACATCCGCATCGCACTGCCAGAATTCGCGGTATCTTCCTTTCTGCGGACGGTCTGCGCGCCAAACCGGCTGCATCTGATAGCGTTTGAACGGAAAAGTGATTTCGTTCTGATTTTGAACCACATAACGCGCAAAAGGAACGGTCAGATCATAACGAAGTGCTTTGTCGGAAATCTGTGAAGTCAGAGAATGACTGTTTTTTTCGGCGAGTAATTTTTCATCAGCTTTTGACAGATAATCACCCGAATTCAAAATTTTAAATATCAGCCGGTCGCCTTCTTCGCCGTATTTTCCGGTCAGTGTGGAAAGGTTTTCAAAAGAAGGCGTTTCCAATGGAGAATATCCGTACAGCTGAAACTGATGACGGATTTTCTCAATGATGTACTGTCTTTTGCTGACCTCCTCAGCCGAAAAATCCCTTGTTCCTTTGGGTGTAGAAGCTTTCTGAACCGACATAATTAAATTTTGTAAGTGCAAAGATGATGAATTATTGCGAAATTCAATCAATACGAAGGTTCAGGTATTTTTCGAATCCTGTACTTGCCAAATGATTTGATGATCTGAAAATAATCAGCGGCTCTTCATCTTTTTACCAGCACTTTCCTGGATTCACGGCTGTTGTCAGAATAATTGACAATCAATATATAAGTGCCATCCGGATATTTTGAAACATCCACAGAATCATCTTTGAGTTTGATTTCGCTGAACAGTAATCTTCCGGTGATCGTATAAAGCGAAACCGATTCAATCTGTTTGTTTGATTTGATTTTCAAAAATGAATTGGCAGGATTTGGAAAAACTTCGGTTTTTGCCGGAACATTTTCTTCCAGCCCCATATTCGGCCAAAGGTTTTCGGCATCTGGTCCGCCCCAGATGATGGTGGCGAGATACGGATTGTCTATAAACGGATTTCGGTTGCCCTGCATATCTTCCAAAACTGTATTTCGGACAAATTCAACTTCTGTTGGCGGATCTTCGGCATTCCACTCCAAAAAGATGTCGGGCATTTCGGGGCTGTATGTATTCGGTCCGCTGCCAACCACATTTGCAGGTGTTCTTTCCAGATATCTGATCTGCATATACATCATCATCCTTGCGATATCACCTTTCCATTCGTCGCCCGGATAAAACATACCGTTTGAAGTGATAAATGAATTCCCTTCACCTGCTGCATATCTCCGGTTTGAACGGCTGTTGTTTTTCTGATTGTCGATTGCCCTGATGTGGTGCGCATCCGAACCGGGTCCTGTGGTTCCGAGATTCGGGTTGCCAAGTGATTTCGGGAAGGTATGTTCTCTCACCCATTTTCCGTTGCAGTTGCTTGAGTGACAGCTTTCTTCCTTTGATCTTGTCCGCTGATCCATAGGGTTTTCACTGGTATCGTCAAAACCGTACATCAAAAGAACTTTGTCAGGGTTTGTCGGATCCAGGTCTGTCTGCAGAAGTGCGTCCCAGACTTCGGGTGTATAAATCAGTTCGTGCTGGTGGGTGGCAATGACCAATGCACTGAGTTCCTGCTCGAGTTCAGCCCCTGTTTTTGTAAAATCAATTCCGATATAATAATCAGGAATCTGAGCCATCAGCTGAAATGGGATCAGCAGCAGCAGATAAAACTTTCTCATCATTTTAATTTTATAATTGCGAAAGAAACGTCATTAAACGCTTCAATTATGTTAATTCGCAATAAACTTATTTACAGTTTTTTAACCAACAGCCATGCTGCAAATATTCCGACTGAGTTTGCCAGAATATCCAAAACATCAAATGTTCTTCCCCATCCGGTCAGTTGCTGAAGGATTTCAATCAGAATTCCTGTCAGCAATGGCATCAGCCAGATCAAAAAATTCCTTCTGGTAAATGCGGAGAAGAAAAACAGAAGTGTGAAAATGAAAAACAGCAGAAAGTGGACAAGTTTGTCTTGATTTTCAAAACTGAATTTTTCAAACCAACCTGACGACTCCGACTGAATCAGATCAATCGGCAGCAGGGTGATTAAAAACAGCAGGGGTGTATAGACACAAAACAGAAATTTGAAGAAGCCGTTGCCTCTGTCAGCCGGTAACTTCTTTATATCCATCTGCATCCAAAAGCCCATCCAATTCGGATGAATCTTTAATTTCTATTTTGATAATCCAGCCGTCACCATAAGGGTCTGAATTTACTTTTTCGGGTTCGCCCTCAAGCAATTCGTTGACCTCTGTAATTGTTCCGGAAACAGGCATAAACAAATCTGAAACGGTTTTTACCGCTTCAATAGAGCCAAAAATATCGCCCTTAGCCACCTCGTCTCCTTCCTGGGCTGAGATGTCAACATAAACGATATCGCCAAGCTGATCCTGAGCAAAATCGGTAATTCCGATATAGGCAGAATTCCCGTCAACCTTTACCCATTCGTGGTCGTTACTGTACTTTAAATTCTGTGGGGTGTCCATAATCTTTTTTTATTATTTATTACAAATTTACTAATTTCCAAATGAAAGGGTCAGGCTCAATCCGGCTCTGATGGTCGAGATCGGATAGGCGGTTGAAATCTTGTATTTCGACACCATCTGATCCCAGTAGAATTTCAGATTGAGATTCTTGCTGAAGTCGTAATCGGCAGAGAATTGAAGTGTCAGCAGTTTTTGGCCGCCGGTCACCTGAGAATCGCCCTCCAGTATCCTTCTGATTCTGGTTTCGCTGTCTCTCATTCTCGCATCCAGTCTGAAATTCATATCTCCTTTGTAAGTTTTGGTCTTGCCCTGGTATCTCATTCTGAATTTCAAATCATGAATCACATAACCCATTCCGAGCACATATTCGGTTCCGTAATCTTCTGTCAGTGTATAGTTGCTCATACTCATCGAGATCATACGGTCTCGGTTGTACTGGGCTCTGACCTGAACATTGTTTCTCAGTGTCACGTCCACACCGATCAGCGGCGAGAATGATTCAATCATATTGACTGTACCGTAGATATTTTTGGTGTAGAAGTTTTCATTCATATCTCTTCCATACGGATCCATAAAGTAATTCGGATTTGACTGAATTCCGTTGGCCGTATAGGACGACAAATAGGAATGTGAGACTTCAAATGTATTGAAGATACGACTGATCATCGGGATATTGGTCAGGCCGGTATAGGTGATCGTCCAGTTGGGCAATGGAATTTTTCGGTTGTAACCCAAACCTGATTTTTTCGGATTTCTTCCTTCAATGGCAGAAGTAAATGCCGGAAGAAGCACATCATAATTGCCCAAACCGTATCCTTCATAATATCCGTCGCCGGTTGGTGACATACCGTTTGCCATACCCAGTCTTTCGGACATAACTTTGGTGTTTTCAATGAATTTTTCAAACATTTTGTCGGGACTCATAAATGCAGTTGAAATTGCAATATTGCTGCTGTTGAGCGATCGCTGCATATCGAGATAAGTAGAAACCGGATTGTTATAGGTTCTCAGGTTGAATGCGTGTTCAGAACTTCTGAAAGTCGATGAACGTTTTGCTGTCAGATCGATCCTCAAATTCGGATATGGTTCAAGCATTGCATTTGCATTGAAGTTTGTTCCTTTTGTAATTTCATACGGTTCGAGCAACTGTTCGCTTCTGGTCACCCAGTCGTTGCCCGATTCGATCAGTCTTCGTTTGATGTCGAATTCGGTTCCGAATATAAATCCAGCGCCCGGATTTCCGCCCTCTTTTCCAAATCCGAAGAAGTTGGGTTCGCCAAGGATACCCGGAAGGATTGCTCCATTGGTCTGGTTGTAGTTGAACTGGAATCTTTTGATGCTCGATACTACCATCCATGCATAATCCTGACCTCTGAATTTGTTTTTGAATTTATGCGGTTTTTTGATTCTGTTCAATGCTTTCAGAGTCATTCCGTCATAAGCTCTGGAAAGTGAATCGATTTCTCTTTTCCTTCCTTTACGGATTGAGTCCATTTTTTTGTAACCTCTGAATTCGTTATACAACTTTGGAAAATCAAAATCGCCAAGCATATTGATGTTGCTCGAATTCTGTGCAATGTTTCCCAATCCCTGACCGCCTGTATTCGGGGCGTTCAGATATACGGTCGAACGCGCCTGCCAGTTGTAATTGGTGGTAACACCGATTTCAAAGTTGGTCCAGCTCATATACGGGAACAACGAAATCGGAGTCTTCCAGTTCAATTGTACCTGCTGATCATAGTTCACCGGCCTTCCCACTGTAAACAGTTTGTTCCAGATCAGCGCCTTGTCAGCATATTCAAAATCGGCACCGTCGTTCAGTGTTCTTGTTGCCGAAGTATAATCCAGACGAAGCGATTTGGTCAGATCAAATCCTACGTTGTACTGCCATGAGAACAGGAAGTTGTTGCTGAAAGCAACCGGGAATATATTCTGTGGGCCGCCAAAGAATGCATTGATGTCCCTGTATTGTCTTTCGGTATAAACCCTGTCAATGTCTGTTCTGAACGATAGTCTTGCGGGCAGCGGATTGATGTTGAATTCTTTCAGGAATTTCAGATATTTCGCAGATTTTGCAGTGTCGTTTACGGCTCTCCATTCTTTGAGCGGATACATGTATTTTGCAGGAAAACTGTAATTGTAATTCAAAGTTGTTTTTATATTCTTTGTCAGATTGTATTGGGTATAGACATCCCTGTTGTAGGCATCCGCATACATGAACGAAAGTGCAAAGTTCGAAACATCATAGAATCTTGCCGGTTTGTTGTTTGTTTTGACCTTTCTGATGTTGCTGAACGCAAATGATTTTTGCAGTGAATAGGTTCTCACCACATCTTTCAGTTCATCTTTTCTCGGGTCTTCATCAAACAGTACGTCACTGTCGAGCGGATTGTATTTCGGGTCTGAGAATTGCTCGCTGAAAGTAACATTGAGCGGAATTTCCATTCCCCATTTCTCAGGCATAAATTTGTCAAGCTTCAATTGTGCATTGACCGCATACGCCTTGTTGTCTTCCTGATTTCTCTGACTCGGTCCCTGATCGATCGCACCAAAACCAGCCGAGCTGATGCTTCCCGAAAGTTGAATCTGTGCAAAGTCGCCCAAAGTCAAACCAAGACTTGCCATGGCCGCATAACCGCCTTCATTGTCAATCTCGCTCAGTCTCAATTCATTTACCCAAACCAGCACTTCTTTGTCCTGCTGATTGGTCGACCTCAAACCAATCATCACCGAAGTCACACCGCCGAGCGAAGGCCGCCCTTTCACATAGATGATCTTGTTTGGGTTTGCTTCATCCGGAACAAAAATGTATCTGTCTGTCGGATTTGCGTTTTCATCCAGGTCTCTTTCTTTTTTCGCATCCACAAAGAAATCTGTGTTCAGATCGATTTTGTTTTCCTCCGGCCATATTCTTTCCGGATTTGTATCAGGTGTCTTTGCTGTATATTTCAATGGAATTTCATATTCGTAATAGTTGTCCGAATAATCGCTTCCCAAACGGATAAACAGTTTTGTGTTTTCGTCTATGCTCTGGTTGTTCACATCCATCAGATTTTCTGCATGGACAAACATTTCGAGTCTTTTGTATCTTCTCAGATCCAGATTTGTATTCTTGTAAACCGCTTTGGTCGGACTGCCGGCGCTCAGTTTGGATTTCAAAAGCATTGAAGATTCGTTTTGTGACTGATAGCCGGTTGTTCCCTGGAACTGCTCTCTTTGTATGCCCGGAGGCAGCACATAAGGTGGTACATTGGTTGAATTTTCTTCAATGTTGACCTGACCGATTTCAAGATCGCCGATGAATTCATCCGGATCTTCACCTTCTTCAGATGAAGTTGATCCCGGAATCGGATACAGTTTTTTAGGATATCTTCTCCAGTTGCTTCTTACCAAATCCATGGTTCCGAAACGAAGGGTGGTTTCCTGTGTAAATCCTCTCATCAGGACTCTCATAAATCGAACTGAAGTCAGTACGCTTTTTGCAGTTGAAAGCTGATCATCGGTCACCAGATCAGGGATTCCGTCTCCGTCGATATCGGTGTCAAATGAATCCACCGGAATTCTGAACTGATACCAGGTGGTATGTCCGGTCTGACCATTTGGCAGATCCACATCCACTTCTTTGGTTGCAACAATAAAATTGCTTGCGTTAGTTGCCAGATCGGTCGGGCTCAGTTTGACGGTGTACTGATTGTACAACTCGGTTTGATCAAGGTTGTAATCGAGGTTGATGTCCTCAGCATCGGGCTGCATGCTGTATGATTCCATCTGATTGTCTGTAGAGTTGTTGCCCTGAGTACCCTGATAATATCTGTACCGGCTGGTGATCGAACCTGCCTGAGGCGTTCCGTCCCAGCGTCCGTCCAAATAATAAAGATAGTTGTCAGAAGCCGGGTCGTTATCGTTTGTAATCGGGTTGATATTTGCAATGCCGTATGCAGCAGCCTCTTCCTGATCGTTCAAACCGTTGTAACCCAAATCCTGTTCTTTTCTTGCCTGACCTTCGGTTTCATACGCATAGATCACCGGATAATTCTGAGGCTGCTTTCCCCAGTTGGTTTCCGAAAAAGATGCACCGTTGCCGGAATGAGGCATACCGTTTTCAAACATCATTTCGCCGTCTTTCAGTATATCTTCAGACACACTACCCATCTGGATCACCAACAGACCGTCGCTTCCGGTTCCGTCTGCATAAGGATCCATCATCCAGAATTCAAGATATTCTATATTTGAATCAATAAAGTTGGTTACCGAAATCGGACGCATGGTTCCACCCCAGTCTTTGGTGTCAATCGCATTTGGATTGACATTATAATGCCCCAAAAATTCCGGATAGAAAGTCATATCAAAAGTGCTGATAAAATTGACCGTCCCTGCCATCACATCGCGCTGGTCAAAGAGTTCCCTCAAACCGACCCTTCTGACTCTGTGCTGTGACAATTCAGAATTTGTAATTCCTGAAGGCGCATTACCGCCGATTCCGTAAAATCTCGGATCGATCTTGTACCACGACATCAGTCTTCGTCCGTTTCCGTACGAAAGGTCATCATTTTTTGTTCCGTTCGGGAAATACGGATGGACATCGCCAACCATACCTGCCGGTTTTCCGGGTACACTCGCAAGTCTCCATGACGGAGCATCCATCAGACTGATCCTCGATTGAGAATCATCAAAATCATCAATATAAGAGTGTCCGCCGGTCGCCTTGTTCTGCCCGGGCATCAGATAAGCACCTTCTGCGTTGAATGTGATTTGTGAAATCTGGTCTGTTTTGATTCCCGGTATTTTATTGGTCAGACGGGTCAGGAATTCAGACTCGCCCGTATATTCTGTATGCAGACCAAAGATGGTATTGCTCACCGGTTCTGATCCAAACTGTACCTTTTTGCTGATCGGTCTTTCCTGATAATTGACGATGGTACCGCCGACCAGGAATCTGTCAGAAAAATGATGATCCACATTCAATCCCATGAATCTCTTTTTCTGCATATTAAAGGTGGATTGGTTTTCAAGACTGATATTGATCGGAACCCCTGAATTTTTGAGCTGTTCATTCAGAATTGTGACCTGACCAAGCTGATAGTCAACCGTATAATCCACGCCTTCGATCAGCTCCATTCCGTTTGCGGTCACTTTTACAGAGCCTTCGGGGACATTGAATGCGCCCAAAGGGATTCCGCCTCCGATTTCACCCTTGTATCGTCCTTCCAGACTGTACCGCTGTGCCAGCTTTTCTGCGCTCAGCGTATTTGGCAGCTGACGATAGAGCTGTTTAAATACATAAGGTGAGTTGGGGTCTCCCAATTTATTCGCCAGATAACTGCCGAACGGCTCAACCGATGTGAATATAATCGCACCCTGATAAGAGTTGACCGTTATACCTTCCAAAAAGTCAAACAGACCGTCTCCATAGTGACCATTACCGCTCAGCTGTAAATTTCCGTTCTGATTCAACCGGTCCATATTCAATACCTGAAGCAGTGTCTGGTCTGCAACTGCTGTATTGGGCAGATAATTGATTACACCCGACGAATTCGCACTGTTGTCCTTGAACTGTACATTCATCATGAAATCTTCAGGCGAAATTGAAAGTGCATTGATCGAATAAATATTTTTCATCATCAGATCCCACATAGGTGAACCTGTATTGACAGTTGTATTTGGTTTGATCAGCTTTGTAATCAGCAGCTGATTTTGTTCATCCGACATTTCACCCACTTTGTAGATGATTCCGGGTGTACTGTTTCTTGTATATTGGAATGATACCGCCAGCAGGTCTTCGCCGTCCACCATCGGCTGGTTCAGCGATATATAGCCGAGTGAAGGATAGAAAGTATATTCGCCCGGATTCAGTTTTCTCACGTTTTCATTGACCAGATAATGTTCACCGTCCTGATAAGATTCACCATTGTACATATATCCGTTCATAATCGATCTTGCAGAACTGGCTTCTCTGATTCCGGGTGTGGTGCTGATCTGGTTGTACAGCTGACCGTTGGTTGGTGCAGCTCCGTTTTCTCCCAAATCTCTCAATGCGAGTACCGATCTTCTGAACTCCTGATTGGCTGCTCCTTTGTCGATCCTCCAAACTTCAAGGCGTGTAATTACAATATCGCTTGAAATCTGAGGATAATTGACCAAAGCGCCATCATAAGAATTTCTGAAAAACTGTCCGAGGAAAAAGTGCCGGTTGTAATCGTAATTTTCTGCAAAAATTTTGTATTCGGTCATCACTCCGCCGCCCTGAACCGTCAGGTTTCTTGATTCTGAACGCTGTTCGGAGAATACCATGCTGACATCTGTATTTCCAAATTTCAAATCAGTGCGGACACCAAACAGCGACTGTGCACCGCTGATCAGGGAAGTATTGAGCGGCATGCTGATGTTGCCCACTTCAATGTTCTGAACAATGTCGTCTTCGCCGCCATCTTTGATGTTTTTCCACTGAATCTTCATTTCATTTTCAAAACCAAAACCTGCCTGTGTGTCATAATTTGCTTTGAGTTGAAGATTTTCACCGATCTTGCCCAAAACACTCATCTGAATCCTCTGTCTCAGGTCTATGGTCATCGTGTTTCTGTTTTGAGGCAGCAATTGCGGGTTGTCGATTTTCTGAATAAACAGACCAAGATCCAATTGTGCCGATCCCTGTGGAATCAGCTGAATTTCATTTCCGCCAAAAACTGATTCAAAAAGTTTTGATTTAATTCTCAAACTCGGCAATATATTTCCGTCGTCGCCTTCGTCACCAAAGGTGTTGCTGCGGTACATTTCGTCAAATGCTCTTGATTTTTCTCTGAAATAGGAGTCCACATTTCTTTTTAAAATCAGATCCAGATAGGCCTGGCTCGACAAATAAATGGGTTCACCCACAGTGATGTCGCCGATCTTGGGCCAGATGATGTATTGGTTTCCGACCGGATCATAAGTCACTTCATAATTGATCTGATTGCTCAGATACAGTCCTCCGGTTTCGTTTGTAAAAGGCCAGATCAGTGTAGAATCCTCTTCTTCTTCTTCTTCAGGTACCTGGGCATTTGCCAATCCGCCAAATAGAAATAATAGGGCGATAATCGGAAACAGTCTTGTTGCTTTCGCTAAGTATGTCTTAAGTTTTTTCAAAGGTCACAGTCTTTTTAATGTTTCTTTTACCAGCACATCGGCCTCTGCATCCGGAAATTCTTTCAGTATAATTTCCAGAACTTTATCGGCGGTACGGGATGGAATTCCAAGTACCTCCAATGCAGATAACGCCTCAAATTTAGATTTATTTTTAGAATTTGTGTTAAATGAGCCAAAATTAAGTTCGTCGCCTTCCAATTTGTCTTTCAGATCGATGATGATCCTTTGCGCAGTCTTGGCTCCAATCCCTTTTATGGTTTGTAATTTCTTTGCGTCCGCACTCTCGATGGCAGCAATAATTTCTTCGGGTTCAAGCGAAGACAGCATCATCATTGCAGATGCCGGCCCAACGCCGTTGACCGAAATCAGTCTCAGAAAAAGTTCTCTTTCGTTTTTTGAGTGAAATCCGTACAGAATCTGGGCATCTTCTCTGACAATCAGATGGGTGAATATTTTGATGTCTCCCGTTTTTTCAAATTTTGAAAATGAATTCAGACTGATATTTACTTTATATCCGACACCTCCGCATTCAACGATGAGATGGGTGGGATAGGCCTCTGCAAGTTTTCCGTTCAGATGTGCAATCATTTTCCTCTCATTTGTGCATCCAAAACGGCTATGGTTGCAAGATTAACAATTTCACTGATTGTGGATCGCATCTGGAGGATATGGACCGGTTTGTTCATTCCCATCAGTATCGGTCCGACCACACGCGCGTCTTCGATTCCTCTCAGTATTTTATATGAGAGATTGCCCGATGCAAGATCCGGAAATATAAATACGTTTGCTCTTTTTCCGGCCAGTTTTGAGAATGGGAAATTTTTTGAAATCAATTCTTCATTCATCGCAAAGTCCGGCTGAATTTCACCATCGACCACCATATCCGGATATGCCTTGTGAAGTATCGCAACCGCTTTGCTTACTTTTTTTGAAACTTCGGTTCTTGCCGCGAAATTCTCAAATGAAAGCATCGCAATCCTCGGCCGGATGCCGATTCCTCTGATGACATAGTCGGTCATCTTTGCAATTCGCGCCATTTCCTCAGCAGTCGGATTCGGATTGATGGTGGTGTCCGCAAAAAACATGGGTCCTTTTTTGGTCAGCAGCAGCATCAGTCCGGCAACTTTCTGAACACCTTTTTCTGCACCGATGGTCTCAAGCGCAGGTTTCAAAGATGCAGCATAGTTTCTTGTGCTTCCGGTCAGGAATGCATCCGCTTCGCCTGCCTCAACCATCATTGAACCAAAATAATCGCGGTTGGTCAGTATCCTTTTTGCATTGTACAGTGTCAATCCTTTTCGCTGTCTCTTTTTCCAAAGCATTTCAGCCAGCCGGTTGACCTGTTCTTCATTTTCTTTTGCTTTCGGATCGATGATCGGTATGTCAAGCTGAATATCGTATTCTTTCAGTATCTCATTGACTGCTTCTTTGTTTCCGAGCAGTATCGGATAACCGATTCCTTCATCCTTAATAATTTGAGCCGCTTTCAGTACATTGTATTCTTCTGCATTGCTCAGCACGATGGTTTTCGGATCCTGTTTTGCACGGTTCTGAAGCATCCTCAGCAGTTTCAGATCGTTGCTCATTCGGTTGAGCAGTTCTTCTTCATACACCGTCCAGTTGTTGATCGGCTTTTTTGCAACACCCGAATCCATTGCAGCTTTTGCAACCGCCATTGAAACGGTTGTAATCAGACGGTCGTCAAAAGGTTTTGGAATAATGTATTCCCGGCCAAAGCTCAGATTCCCGATTTTATAGGCGCGGTTGACGATTTCGGGCACCGGTTCCTTTGCAAGATCTGCAAGTGCTTTTACAGCAGCGAGTTTCATTTCTTCATTGATCTTTGTCGCCTGCACATCAAGCGCGCCTCTGAAGATAAACGGAAAACCGAGTACATTGTTCACCTGATTCGGATAGTCCGAACGGCCGGTTGCCATAATCACATCGGGTCGGGTTTCAACCGCCAGATCGTATGCAATCTCAGGAACCGGATTTGCCATTGCAAATACAATCGGATTGTCATTCATCGATTTCAGCATTTCAGGAGTCAGTACACCTGCCTTTGAAAGACCGATAAAAATGTCACAGCCTTTGACTGCGTCTTCGAGCGTTTCAAGATCGGTTTCTCTTACAAAAGGTTTCTTTTCATCATTCAGATCTGTTCTTTTGTGATTGATTACACCTTTGCTGTCACACATCAGTATTCTGTTCGGATCTGCGCCCAGCGCGATATAGAGTTTGGTGCATGCAATTGCTGCTGCGCCGGCTCCGTTGACCACAAAACAGACTTCATTTATTTTTTTTCCGGCAAGTTCAAGCGCATTGATCAGTGCAGCCGCCGAAATGATGGCGGTTCCGTGCTGGTCGTCGTGCATCACCGGTATATCGAGTTCTTCTTTTAGTCTTCTTTCGATTTCAAATGCATCGGGCGCTTTGATGTCTTCCAGATTGATGCCTCCAAAAGTCGGTGCAATTGCTTTTACTGCCTGAATAAATTTCTCGGGATCTTTTTCATCGATTTCAATATCAAAAACATCGATATCCGCAAATATCTTGAACAGCAGTCCTTTACCTTCCATCACCGGTTTGGCAGCTTTTGCGCCTATGTCGCCAAGGCCGAGAACTGCGGTTCCGTTGGTGATGACCGCTACCAGATTTCCTTTTGCTGTGTATTTGTATGCTGCATCTTCATCTTTCTGAATTTCGAGACAGGGTTCGGCAACGCCCGGAGAATAGGCGAGTGCCAGATCTCTTTGGGTATCATGAGGTTTGGTCGGGATAACTTCAATTTTTCCTTTTCTTCCCACTTCGTGATAACGGAGCGCATCGATCCTCAGTTTATCATCGCTTTCAACTTTCATACTTCCTTCTTTTTCAAGACGACAAATATAGGTAAGACAGCCGAAGTAATAAAACTTAGGTGCTTAAAATCTTGAGCTTAATTGATGATATTAGTCTCTTTCTTCTTTCGAGAAATCCGAGAATGCACATTCAACTTCAAACCGGATGTAATCATCTGATTCATCGGTGAAATCTTCAACTTCTCCTTTCCATTTCAGACAGAGCGTACCCGACCGGTCTTTGAAAAATGAAAGCGAATTGTTGTCAGATTCAAAATCGTCTTCAGAGAAATTTACATTGGTGTAATAAAACTCACTGATGTCTCCTTCCTCATCTTCAATTTCAGCATAGCAAAGCGGAATTTCAATCGTATTTCCCGAAAGTTCATCCGTACTTTTAAATTTGACCGGAAAATCGTCAACCGACAGTATGACCTGCGGAAAATTGTTTTGGATGGCGTCATCCTCAACATGATCCAAATCGTCTGTCGAATGAATTTCTACCAAAAGCTGATACTGCTGACCTGAATAGACTACCTTGCAAAAACACTTTTCAACGTAGTAAACAAAAGTTTCTTCCGGGTGGAAGAATTTGATGGTTTTCATTTGAGAATTAAAAACTTAAAATTTTTTGGCGAAGATAAAAAGTCTTGTCAAATTTTCAAATAGCCTTTTGTTTTTTTAAAATAATTCTGATTTAGCTGCCAAAATTCACAACTTTCAACCGTTGGTTGTTTGCTGTTCAATGATTTTAATCGTTTATCTTTGTGTGTTAAAATTAAAAAAATGCCTGACATCAAAGTCACCATCATAGACAGAGAAGGAATCACTCACGAAATTGACGCACCGACAGATATGTCGATGAGCATGATGGAAGTGGTCAAAGCTTATGAACTTGCAGAAGAAGGAACTTTCGGGACCTGCGGTGGAATGTGTATGTGTGCTTCCTGTCAGTGTTATGTCGAATCTGATGATGTGGAATTAAACGAAATGGGTGCAGAAGAGGATGCCATGCTGTCAGAAGCATTCAATGTAAAGGAAAACAGTCGGCTGAGCTGTCAGATTCCGGTCACAGAAAATCTGGAAGGATTAGTGCTGAGAATTGCGCCGGAAGTGTGATTTAACACTGTTTTCGGTTGGGATAATCAGGAAATTTAAAAGAAAATGCCCAAATAAATCAGGGATAGTGAATCATAATAAACTAAAACAATTTAAAACGAGAGGACTATTTTTTTTGATTATAATTTTGTCATTTCAAAATTGTAAAATATCTCATACATACAATGCTCAAAATTATGATACTTATGAAATATTGAATAAGTTCAACTCGGTTTTAAATGAGTTTGCACCAGAATACAGTACTGTTATTGATGGCGGTTTTTCAAACACAAAGGAAGGTTTGCCTATGGGATATACAATTTTTGATTTAAATGATCCTGATAATTACAGTATTCTTAGTGAGAACAAATCAATCTCATTTAATGAAGGACACTTCTATCATTTTTCATCCATTTTTATGGATATGTCTTTTAGCCATATAGCATATTTAGATAAAGGGAAAGTTATTATTTTCAAGGCAGTTAATTGTTTGGACAAAGGAGATGATTTTAATGAATTAATAGATTTTGCAAATAAAAAAATAGAAAACAACCCTCACAAAAAGGAAATTATGGAAAGGATTCAAAATTATAGAAATTACGGGTTATACTCAAGTGAAGATATTCATTCAATGAATGTAAATTGTGATTGTTCTCCCTGTGAGTGACCAAAAAGCTCAAAAGTCTCTTTCATACAAGTTTAGAATATTCTGATCCTCGCAGATATCCAATCTGTTCCTTAGCCAAACAGAACAAAATTAAATCCGTACAAACTGACTGATGACTTATAAGCAGTTTTTCTCTAACTTTACTCCCTATGAATTCAGAAGACAAAAGATTATTTTTACTCGATGCCTATGCATTGATTTTCAGAGGCTATTACGCATTTATCAAAAACCCGCGAATCAATTCAAAAGGTCAGAACACATCAGCCATCATGGGATTTGTCAATTCGCTGCTCGATGTGGTCAACCGCGAAAAGCCAACCCATCTGGCAGTGGTTTTTGATGTGGGCGAACCGACCATAAGAACCGAACATTTCCCCGAATACAAAGCCAATCGGGACGAAACACCCGAAGCGATCAAAAAAGGAGTTCCTTATATTCAGGACATCATCCGTGCAATGAATATTCCGGTGCTTTATTCAAACGGTTATGAAGCTGACGATGTGATCGGTACGCTTGCAAAAAAAGCTGAGAAAAAAGGATATGTCACCTATATGGTTACGCCCGATAAGGATTTTGCGCAACTGGTGAGCGAGAATATCAAAATGTACCGTCCGCCCGCTTTTGGAAAAGGAGTTGAAATCTGGGGACCCGAAGAAGTGAAAGAGAAATTTGAAATAGATGATCCGATGCAGGTAATTGATTTTCTTGGAATGATGGGTGACAGCGTGGATAATATTCCCGGATTGCCCGGTGTGGGCGAGAAAACCGCCAAGAAATTTCTGAAAGAATATGGTTCACTCGAAAATCTGCTGGCCAATACAGCCGATTTGAAAGGAAAAATGAAGGAGAACATTGAAAACAACAAAGAACTTGGAATCCTTTCAAAACAGTTGGCTACCATCGATACAAACGCACCTGTTGAATTCAACGATGAAGACCTGAAGATGGAAAAACCGGATGTTCAAAAAATCAGAGACATATTTGAAGACCTTGAATTCAGAAGACTGCTCGAAAATTTTTACCGTGCATTTGATCTTCAAAACGATGTGGTGCAGCAGGCAAAAACCAATCATACAGAAACAATGCAGGCTTCTCTATTTGGTGATGATGAAATGGAAGCGGTAACTTCGGTTTCGTCATTCAAAGATCTGTCCACTGCAGATCATCTCTATCAGCTGACCGACGGGAAAATTCCGAGAAAATTGCTGATTGAAAAATTATTACAACAAAAAGAAGTTTGTTTTGACACCGAAACCACCGGTTTAGATGCATTATCTGCAGAATTGGTCGGGATTTCATTCAGTTTTGAACCGGGCAAAGGTTATTATGTTCCATTTCCGCAAAACCGGGAAGAAGCACAGTCAATCATTGATGAATTCAAGGATTTTTTTGAATCTGAATCGATTTTGAAAATCGGGCATAATCTGAAATATGATTACAAAGTGTTGTACAAATACGGAGTTCGTCCGAACGGAAAACATTTTGATACCATGATTGCGCATTATCTGCTCAACCCCGATATGCAACACGGCATGGATGCGCTGGCAGAAAATTATTTGAACTACAAACCGATGCCGATTGAAAATCTGATTGGCAAAAAAGGAAAAAATCAGTTGACTTTTGATAAAGTGAATCTTGACGACCAGAAAGAATATGCGGTTGAGGATTCGGATATTACTTTGCAATTAAAATATTTTTTTGAACCGCAACTGACCGAAACCAAAACGGATAAGCTTTTTGAAGACATTGAAATGCCTTTGATGGAAGTGCTTGCAGATATGGAAATCGAAGGGATTCGATTGGATAAAAATATTTTGGCAGAACAGTCAAAAACAATTTCAGTTGAGATTCAAAATCTTGAAAAAAAGATTTATTTGGATGCAGGCGAAGAATTTAATCTGAATTCCCCTAAACAATTGGGAGATATCCTTTTTGACAAACTAAAATTGGATTCAAAAGCCAAAAAGACCAAAACCGGACAATATGCAACCGGCGAAGAAATCTTAATCAAGTTAAAAGACAAACATCCGATTATCAAGGATATACTTGATTATCGGCAGTTACAAAAACTACAATCTACTTATGTGGATGCTCTGCCAAAAGAAGTCAGGGAAGACACCGGAAGAGTGCATACGACTTTTATGCAGACCGTTGCCGCAACCGGTCGTCTGGCTTCTGTGAATCCAAATTTGCAAAACATTCCGGTTCGTTCGGAAGAAGGCCGGAAAATCAGAAAAGCTTTTGTGGCAAAAGACGAAAATTCGGTTTTGATTTCTGCGGATTATTCACAGATTGAATTAAGAATCATAGCTCATTTGAGCGGCGACCCGGCAATGCTGGAAGCTTTCAACAATGGCGAAGATATTCACAAATCCACAGCCGCAAAGGTTTTCAAAATAAAACCCGAAGAAGTAACCCGTGAACAAAGAAGCCGCGCCAAAGCGGTGAATTTTGGGATTATTTATGGCGTTTCTTCTTTTGGACTGGCCGAACAAACAAGCCTTTCCCGTTCGGAAGCCAAACAGTTGATTGATACTTATTATGAAACCTATCCGGTCTTAAAAGATTTTATCGACAACAGCATTTACAAGGCCAGAGAAAACGGATTTGTGGAAACCATTTTGGGGAGAAGAAGATATCTGCGCGATATCAATTCCAGAAACGCCATCGTTCGGGGTCATGCCGAAAGAAATGCTGTAAATGCGCCAATTCAGGGAAGTGCTGCGGATGTGATTAAAATTGCAATGATTAATCTGCAGAAAAAACTCAAAAAAGATTTCAAAACAAAAATGCTTCTTCAGGTTCATGACGAATTGATTTTTGATGTACCAAAATCGGAATTGGAAACAGTAAAACCGGTTATCAAAGAAACGATGGAGTCGGCGGTAAAACTGAGTATTCCATTGATTGTAGATGTTGGCGTGGGTGAAAACTGGTTGGAAGCGCATTAAAAAATCTTAATTATTGTTCTGTTTTCAGAATAAAAATAATATATTTTTGTTTTGTTTATGAAATCAAAACTGCGATTCAGGTTTCTTATGATTTGAATAATTCGGGCGGAATTTTAGACCGTGAAATTAAATCATTAATTAAAATTGAAAAATTTCTTGAATGTGATGAATTGATGATAATCACTCATAATCAAAATGATGAATTTGAAGTAAACGGAAAAATCATAAAAGTAATTTCTGTCATGAAATGGCTTTTGGAATATATAAACTCGGAATAAGAAATTCCCGTATTTTTGAAAATTAATTTTCACCAAAAAGGTATCCATATAAATGTCCATCCAGTATATCTTTGAAATCTTCGGAACCATTGTCTTTGCAATTTCGGGTGTAATGGCAGCGAGCAGGGGAGCCGGTCAAAACTGGTTCGGTGCTGTTTTTGTCGGAATCGTTACTGCGATTGGCGGCGGAAGTGTAAGAGATGTTTTGCTCGACAGCTATCCTTTGGTCTGGATTGAAGATGTCAATTTTATTTATGCCGCATTTTTCGGAATTGTGCTGATGCATTTCTTTTACAAACCGATTATGAAATACCGCGATAAATTTTCGCTTTTTGACACTTTGGGAATTGCGCTTTTCACGGTTGTCGGAACTGAAAAAGCACTCGAATTTCATGTTCACTGGCTGATAGCAGCCATTATGGGGATGTTTACCGCTGTGATGGGCGGGGTGATTCGGGATACACTTTCACAGGAAACACCGATTATTTTTAAAAAAGAAGTTTATGCAACTGCCTGTCTGGCAGGTGCTTTTTTATATTTGCTCCTAAATCAATTCGGAATTGAAAGAACCTGGAATTTTATAATTTCGGCATTATTCATAATTTTAATTCGAATTTTAGCAATCAAATATCACTGGAGCATTCCAAAATACAAACCGATATGATAGAATTAACCGATAAAAATATCTGGACAGGCCGTTTGGACGATGAAGACGGCGAATTGGGAACCAGATGGCATCAGAAAGTGGAATTAATGAATTTCGCAAATCTAAAAGCTGCAAATGAACCCAATATTGCTTTGCTCGGATTTTGTTCTGACGAAGGTGTCCGAAGAAACAAAGGCAGAACGGGTGCAAAAGATTCGCCAAATATCATCAGAAAATCATTGGCCGGTCTTCCCTATAATTTTGATACAAAAAAGAAAATCTATGATTTCGGGAACATCATTTTGGAAGGTCAGGATTTGGAAAGTGCCAGAAAACAACAGGCAGAATGTGTTTCTGAACTGATTCGAAATAATTATTTCCCGATTGTTTTGGGCGGTGGTCATGAAACCGCTTTTGGAGATTTTCTGGGTGTCAGCCGGAATTTTGAGAACATCGGAATCATCAATATCGATGCACATTTTGACATTCGGATTCCGGTAGAACACAGCACATCGGGAACGCCTTTTTTTGAAATGGCACAATATGCGCAAACCAATGGCAGGGATTTTAATTATTTTGTCATCGGTATCCAGCCGACCGGAAATACGGCCGCACTTTTCCAAAGAGCCGAAGAATTGGGCGTGGAAACCGTGTTGGCAGATGAAGTTCACACCGATTTGAATTTCGGGTTGAGAAAATTGGAAGATTATATTCAAAAACAGGACGCAATTTATTTAAGTCTTGATCTGGATGTTCTCGATGCGGCATTTGCACCGGGCGTGAGTGCGCCATGCGTCAACGGGTTAACTGTTTTTCAGGTGAAATCATTGCTCAAA
>Ga0172382_10000593_pt1 | contig 68122 bp, 71 predicted proteins | sample Leawel138RmetaG_FD_122245 | JGI IMG/M metagenome (GOLD analysis project Ga0172382, IMG submission 122245) | Leachate microbial communities from a municipal landfill in Southern Ontario, Canada - Leachate well 138R metaG | ecosystem: Engineered > Solid waste > Landfill > Unclassified | place...
CGGCGGCGATGTTGCGGGGCCTGAAGCCAATCCATTGCAACAGAGGGCAGCGGCCGACCGCAGGTGGCCGCTGCAAGGTGGTGACTGGCAGTTTATGGTGCCGAATACCCTGGCGTATGCGCATGTTGGAACGTTGCAGGAGCGGCCGCCCGGGGGGCGGCCGGCCGCTGCCCGGCGGCGCTGAAGCGGCTGTTCCGGGCGAAGGTGACGCTCCAAAAGACCCTGCCAACGGGCAAGACAGACACCGCCATTTCGAACCGAAAAAAACCTGTCAGCTTTTCCTGAAGTTGCTTACTCGTCCTCGACCTTGCCGCGCAGCGCCTTGACCCCGCCGCGCCGGGCCTTTTCGTCCAGCCTGCGCCGCTTGCTGGCCAGCGTCGGCCGGGTCGCCACCCGGCGCTTGGGCGCGACAAGGGCTTCGCGGATCAGTTCCGCCAGCCGCTCCCGCGCCAGTTCGCGGTTGCGGGCCTGGCTGCGGGTATCCTCGGCCCGGATCACCACCGCCCCCTCCTGCGTCCAGCGCCGCCCGGCCAGCCGCTTGAGCCGGGCCTTGACCGCGGGCGACAGATGCGGCGAGCGCGCGGCCTCGAACCGCAGTTCCACAGCGGTTTCCACCTTGTTGACATTCTGCCCGCCCGGCCCCTGGGAGCGGGTGAAGCTTTCGGTCAGCTCCCACGGGGCGAGGGTGATCTGGTCGGTGATGCGCAGCATGGGGCGATCCTGCCATCCGGGCGGCGAAAGAGAAAGGGTCGCGCCAGTCGCGCGACCCTTTCCGAGTTCCAAGGAGATGGGCCAGTTAGGGCTGGACCCAGCCAGAGTTCTGAACCTTCGGGGCTGCCCTCAGGCCACGGCCACTCTGACTGTCCCGACACCTCTCTCCACTATCACTCTAGACACTGGACCACCTCCTTTCGCTGCGTTGCCGTTGCCCCCAAGCTGCCACAGATTTGGTGGTTGTCAAATCATTTTACGCTACCCGTGCCATCAGGTAGCCGACAATCACGCGAAACGGCAACAATGTGAGCACCGCGAGACCCATCTTGACCATCCAGTCGGCAGTCGCGAGCGAGACCCAGAGCGGCACCTCCGGCCCCATGCCGAGAAGCGGCAGCGCCCCACCCGCCCAGCTTACGTCGTTGCCGGGTTCGAGAAAGATCAGCGTGGCCGAAAAGGCGATGGAGAAGAACAGCGCGGTATCGACCGAAGACCCCACCGCCGAGGCGATGAGCGGCGCGCGCCACCAGACGCCATGCCGCAGCCGGTTGAAGACGAGGATATCGACAAGCTGCGCCGTCAGGAAGGCAAGGCCCGAACCCATGGCGATGCGCAATGTGACCAGCGGGCCGAACTCGCCCACGATCTGCGTGCCGATCAGCGAGCAGGCAACCCCGGTGACAAACCCCGCGAACACCACCTTGCGGGCAGCGGCGGGGCCGTAGACGCGGTTCATCACCTCGGTCACGAGGAAGGCAAGCGGATAGGTGAACGCCCCCCATGTCAGCCACTGGCCGTAAAGGAATTGCACAAGGATGTTCGAGGCCACCACGATGGCGGCCATGGCAAGGATGCCGGGCAGATGGGTGCGGGTCATGCTGGTCCGTTTTGACAAGGTGGCGGAGACTTGGCCCCCACGCAGGGGACGCGCCGACATAGCGCCAAAGCACGGCGGGATCAAGATCGGGCAGCGGCCCGGCGTTACGGGTCGGCGCCCCCGGCGGGAATATTTTCCGGGCAGAAGATGAATCCGCTCAGGCCCGGAGCCGCGCAGCCCCCGCGCAGCCCGCCCAGGCGCGGGCGGCTTCGCCGAAAGCCTCGAACAGCGGACGCGAGACCGGATCGGCGCCGGCGTTCCATTCGGGGTGCCACTGGACCGACAGGGTAAAGCCCGCAGCGCCCTCGACACGGATCGCCTCGGGTGTGCCGTCGGGCGCGTGGCCCTCGATCACGATGCGCTTGCCGGGCCGGGCGATCCCCTGACCGTGGAGCGAGTTGGTCATCACCTCATCGGCGCCGAACAGCCGCGCGAACACCCCGCCCGGGGTCAGCCGCACCGGGTGGCGCAGGGCGAATTTCTCGTCGATCGTGCCGTCGGGCGGCATCCGGTGGTTCATCCGCCCCGGCAGGTCGCGAATCTCGGGATGAAGCGTGCCGCCCATGGCCACGTTCACCTCCTGGAACCCGCGGCAGATGCCGAGGAAGGGCTGGCCGCGTTCGACACAGGCGCGGATCAGCGGCAGCGTGATGGCGTCGCGGCAGCGGTCGAAGGCACCATGGGCGGGGGTCTCGGCCTCGCCGTATTCCTCGGGGTGGACGTTGGGGCGCCCGCCGGTCAGCAGGAAGCCGTCGCAGGCGCCGAGCAGTTCGGGGACCGAGACGAGGCGCGGATCGGCGGGAACCAGCAGCGGCAGGCAGCCCGCCACATCGGCCACCGCCCTGCTGTTCATGGTGCCCCCGGCGTGGACCTCATAACTCTGGTCCAGCAGCGCCATGTTGCCGATGATCCCGACCACGGGTCTGCGCATGATCTCCTGCCCTTGTCATTCCAGCATCTTGTGGCCGGATGATAGGCGCAGGCGCGGCAAGGGTGAAGGGGGGTCGGCGCACAGCCGTCCCGCGGCAGGCGCACATGCCCGCGCAGCGGGCGCAGCACATGCCCGCGCGGCGGGCGGGATGCCTGCCGGTGGGGGCTCAGCCCTCGGCCACCAGCCCGGCGGCCCCGACCCCGGCCAGCGCGGCGGCAAGGTCGTTCTCGCTGGTGTCGCCGGTCACGCCGACCGCGCCCACCACCGCGCCGCGCTTGTCGCGCAGGAGAACGCCGCCCTCGACCGGCACGAAGCGGCCGCCGTAGATGCCGTTCATCGCCTGCACGAAATAGGGCTGCGCCTTGGCGCGGGCATGGATCGCGGTGCCGCCGAGACCCAGCATCAGACAGCCGTAAGCCTTGCCGCGCGCGATCTCGAACCGCCCCGGACTCGCCCCGTCCTCGCGCTCGAAGGCCACCGGATGCCCGCCCGGGTCCAGCACCACGACCGAAAGGGGTTTCAACCCCATCTCGCGCCCCTTGGCCAGCGTCGCGCGGATCAGCGTGCGCGCCTTGCGGATGGTGATGGTCATGGCCGTCCTCCTCTCCCTGTTGTTATCCTTGGCCCTGCGCCGCCGCCCGGCGGGCCGCCTTCAGCTCCAGCCTGCGGCGGTGCAGCACCGGTTCGGTATAGCCCGAAGGCTGTTCGCGGCCGCGGAACACAAGGTCGCAGGCCGCCTTGAAGGCGATCCCGTCATGGCCCGGCGCCATCGGCAGATAGGCCGGGTCGCCTTCGTTCTGGCGATCCACCACCGCGGCCATCTTGCGCATCGCGGCCATCACCTGATCCTCGGTCACTACACCATGGTGCAGCCAGTTCGCCAGCGCCTGGCTGGAGATGCGGCAGGTCGCGCGGTCCTCCATCAGGCCCACGTCGTCGATGTCGGGCACCTTGGAGCAGCCGACCCCCTGATCGACCCAGCGCACCACATAACCAAGGATGCCCTGCGCGTTGTTCTCGATCTCGGCTTGCAGCAGGTCGCCGTCCCAGTTCACCCCCTCGGCCAGCGGGATGGTCAGGAGCGCGTCGAGCCCGGCGCGGGGGCCGCCCGCGGCGATCTCTTCCTGACGGGCCAGCACATCGACCCGGTGGTAATGGGTGGCGTGCAGCGTCGCGGCGGTGGGCGAAGGCACCCAGGCGCAGTTCGCGCCCGCCTTGGGGTGGCCGATCTTCTGGTCGAGCATGTCGGCCATCAGGTCGGGCATCGCCCACATGCCCTTGCCGATCTGCGCGCGCCCGCGCAGCCCGCAGGCCAGGCCGATATCGACGTTGCGGTCCTCATAGGCGGCGATCCAGGCCGAGGATTTCATCTCGCCCTTCGGCACCATCGGCCCGGCTTCCATGCTGGTGTGGATCTCGTCGCCGGTGCGGTCGAGGAAGCCGGTGTTGATGAAGGCGACCCGGTGTTTCGCGGCGCGGATGCACTCCTTGAGGTTGGTCGAGGTGCGGCGTTCCTCGTCCATGATCCCCAGCTTGACGGTGTGTTGCGGCAGGCCCAGCACCGCCTCGACCCGGGTGAAGATATCGTCGGCGAAACCCACTTCGTCGGGGCCGTGCATCTTCGGCTTGACGACATAGACCGAACCCGCGACCGAGTTCCGCAGGCCGCTGCGCTTGTTCAGGTCATGCATGGCGCAAAGCGTGGTAACCATGGCGTCCAGCAGCCCCTCGGGCGCCTCCTGCCCGTCGCGGTCGAGCACCGCGGGGTTGGTCATCAGATGGCCCACATTGCGCACCAGCATCAGCGCCCGGCCCTTGAGCGTCAGCGTGCCGCCACCGGGCGCGGTGAAGGAAAGATCGGGGTTCAGGCGGCGGGTGATCTGGCGGCCCTGCTTGGTCAGCCGTTCGGTCAGATCGCCGGTCATCAGGCCAAGCCAGTTCGACCAGGCAAGCACCTTGTCCTCGGCATCGACCGCCGCCACCGAATCCTCGCAATCCATGATCGCCGAAAGCGCGGATTCCAGCCGGATGTCCGAGACATGCGCCCGGTCGTCGCGGCCGATCGGGTGGGTGGCGTCGATGTCGATCACCACATGCAGCCCGTGGTTGCGCAGGACGATCGCGGTCGGGGCATCCGCCGCACCCGCATGACCCGCGAACTGCGCCGGATCGCGCAGCGCCGGGACCAGCGCGCCGCCCTCGACCCGGTAGCCGGTCACATCGGCATGGCTGCCGACGGCAAGCGGCGCGATATCGTCGAGGAAAGCGCGCCCCCAGGCGATCACCCGCGCGCCGCGCGCCGTGTCATAGCCGCCGCCCGAAGGCAGGTCGCCCAGCGCATCGGTGCCGTAAAGCGCATCGTAGAGCGAGCCCCAGCGCGCATTCGCGGCGTTGAGCGCATAGCGCGCGTTCATCACCGGCACCACCAGTTGCGGCCCCGGCAGATCGGCGATCTCGGGATCGACATTCGCGGTCTCGATGGTGAAATCCGGGCCTTCGGGCGTCAGATAGCCGATGTCGTCCAGAAGCGCCCGATAGGCCGCCGCGTCATGCGGCTGACCGCGCCGGGCGATGTGCCAAGCGTCGATCTTTCCCTGAATTTCCGCCCGCACATCCAGCAGCGCGCGGTTCTGCGGCCCGAGATCGTGGATCAGCGCCGACAGCCCGGCCCAGAACGTATCCGCTGAAATTCCGGTGCCCGGCAGTGCCGCGCCCTCGATGAACTCCACCATCCGGGCATCCACCTTCAGCCCGTGCTTTTCGATCCGTTCCGTCATCTTTTCCCCCGCGGTCCTGTATCGCTTCGGTATACTGCTGCGCACAATTAGGGAAAAAGTTTCCGATAGGCAACACGGATCGGTTAACAAAACTGACCAATCCGGCGGGGTGGCATGGTTTTGCCCCTTGCCCGCACGCGCGGCCGCTGCCCTGCTGTTGCAATGGATCGGCTTCGGGCAGCCATACCGACCGACACGCAAGGCAGACACCACGATTTCGCACCGAAACAGTCTGTCAACTTTCTCTGAAGTTTCCTAACCTCGCGGGTTACGGATACCCCCATCCGCCGTTGGCCCCGAGGTTCCCGAATGAAAGACGCCGCCGCGCAATCCGTGCATCTCTCCGACTACCGCCCGCCCGCCTATCTTGTTGAAAGCGTTGAGCTTACCTTCCGTCTTTCTCCCCGCGACACAAGGGTTTCCTCACGCATCCGGTTTCGCCGCAACCCCGCCGCGCCGGGCAAGGGGCCGCTTCGCCTCGATGGTGAGGGGCTGCGGCTGGTCTCGGCCCGGATCGACGGGGCGGAACTCGGCCTGGAACCCGACGCCAACGGCCTTACGATCCCGGCGGACGCACTGCCCGGAGACGCCTTCACATGGGAGGCCGAGGTCGGCATCGACCCGGCGGAGAACACCGCGCTCGAAGGGCTTTACATCTCGAACCGCATGTATTGCACCCAATGCGAGGCCGAGGGGTTCCGCAAGATCACCTTTTACCCCGACCGGCCCGATGTGATGGCCCCGTTCCGGGTGCGGATCGAATCCGACCTGCCGGTGCTCTTGTCGAACGGCAACCCCGTGGCTTCCGGCCCCGGCTGGGCGGAGTGGGAAGACCCCTGGCCCAAGCCCGCCTATCTGTTCGCGCTGGTGGCGGGCGATCTGGTGGCCTTCCCGGACCGTTTCACCACCGCGTCAGGCCGCGAGGTCGCGCTGAACATCTGGGTCCGCCCCGGCGATCAGGACCGCTGCGCCTATGCGACAGAGGCGCTGATCCGGTCGATGCGCTGGGACGAACAGGTTTATGGGCGCGAATACGACCTGGACATTTTCAACATCGTTGCCGTCGATGACTTCAATATGGGGGCGATGGAGAACAAGGGGTTGAACATTTTCAACTCCCGCTACGTTCTGGCCAGCGCCGAGACCGCGACCGACGACGACTTCGCCCGGATCGAGGCGATCATCGCCCACGAGTATTTCCACAACTGGACCGGCAACCGCATCACCTGCCGCGACTGGTTCCAGCTTTGCCTCAAGGAAGGGCTGACCGTCTTTCGCGACCAGCAGTTCTCGGCCGACATGCGTTCTGCGGCGGTCAAGCGGATCGAGGATGTCCTGATCCTGCGCGCCCGCCAGTTCCGCGAGGACGCGGGGCCGCTGTCGCACCCGGTGCGGCCGGATAATTATATCGAGATCAACAACTTCTACACCGCCACGATCTATGAGAAGGGCGCGGAACTGATCCGGATGCTGCATGCTCTTGTGGGGCCTGAAGACTACGCCAGGGCGCTTGATCTCTATTTCGCGCGCCATGACGGCGAGGCTTGCACGGTCGAGGACTGGCTGAAGGTGTTCGAGGACACCACCGGCCGCGACCTGTCCCAATTCGCGCGCTGGTATACCCAGGCGGGCACACCCCGGGTGACGGTGACGGACGACTTCAAGAACGGCACCTATACGCTTCACCTGGAACAGAAAACCCCGCCAACCCCCGGCCAGCCGGACAAGCTGCCGGTGGTGATCCCGGTTGCCGTCGGTCTGCTCAACCCCGATGGCAACGAGGTGGTGCCGACCACGGTTCTGGAACTGACCGAAGCGCGGCAGAGCTTTGCCTTCCCCGGCCTTTCCGCCCGGCCGGTGCCCTCGATCCTGCGCGGCTTTTCGGCCCCGGTGACCATTGACCGCGACCAGACCGACGCCGAGCGCGCCTTCCTGCTGGCGCATGACACCGACCCGTTCAACCGCTGGGAATCGGGCCGGGCGCTGGCAAAGCAGGTGCTGGCGCGGATGGTCGCCGACGGGGCCGCGCCGGGGCCGGACTGGCTGGCGGCGCTGGAACGGCTGATCCGCGACGAGACGCTGGACCCCGCGTTCCGCGCGCTGGCGCTGCGGCTGCCGGGCGAGGACGACATGGCCCAGACCCTGCACGAGGCCGGGATCACCCCCGACCCCGACCGCATCCACCGGGCGCGGCGCGACCTGGGGGCGGCGCTTGCCCGGCACCTGGAGCCGCATCTGCCCGGGCTTTACGACGACATGACCTGCCCCGGCCCCTATACGCCCGAGGCGAAGGCCGCCGGGCGCCGAGCGCTGCGGGTGACGGTGCTGGGGCTGATGACCCGGCTCGACGGCGGTGCACGGGCGGCACGGGCCTTCGCCGCGGCCGACAACATGACCGAACAGACCGGCGCTCTGGCCGCGCTGATCGAGACCGGCGCGGGCGCCGGGCCGGTGGCGGATTTCGAACGGCAATGGCGCCACGACCGGCTGGTGATGGACAAGTGGTTCGCGTTGCAGGTCGCCCATGCCGCGCCCGCCGAGGCGGTCGAGGTGGCCGACCGGCTGACCCGCCACCCCGGTTTCGACTGGAAGAACCCCAACCGTTTCCGCGCGGTGATCGGCGCGCTTTCGGCCAATCACGCGGGCTTTCACCGCGCCGACGGCGCAGGCTACGAGATGGTGGCCGACTGGCTGATCCGGCTTGATCCGGTGAACCCGCAGACGGCGGCGCGCATGTCCACCGCCTTCGAGACCGCACGGCGCTACGATGCCGACCGGCAAGGGCTGATCCGCGCCGAACTGGCGCGCATCCTTGCCACCCGTGGCCTCAGCCGCGACCTGGGGGAAATGGCGGGGCGGATGCTGGGATGATCCCCCGCAGGCCGCCCCGGTCGGGCAGGCAGGCGCGGGCATCACCCCCGGCAATAGTCCTGCGAGCGCACCCATTCGGCCATCTCGGCCCGTTTCGAGGCCGAGCGGAACGGCGCCCAGTCGCGCCCCAGCCCCTGACGGCCGTTCCCGGCGACCATGTTGTCCCTGGGCACCTGCGCCGCCGCGATCCGCACCGCGCAGGACAGGTTCGCCGCCCCGTCCTTGAGTTCCGACACGGTGGTTGCCGCGCAGCCGTAGCCGCGCGCGGTGCGCGGGTCGATCTGCACAAGGCCGATCCACTTGCCGCCGCCCCCGGCCGCCTGCGGGTTCCAGGTGCTTTCGTGCTTGGCCAGCGCCGAGAACATCGCCGCCCAGAAGGCCCGGCGCTCCTCCAGCCCGGCATTTTCGTAGCCGGGGCACCAGGTTTCGATATCATGGGGCACGGAATGCGCCAGCCGCTCGTCGTGACGTTCAAGGCTGGTCAGCACCCGTTCGGTCCAGATGTCCGCCTCGGGGCGGTGGTCCCAGCGCATCACGGGCAGGGTCTCGGGTTCGTCGGGGGCGGCCATGGCGCAGGCCATGGGCAGCATGAGCATCATCGCGGCGGCAAGGGGGCGCAGGGTCATCGCAGGCTCTCGGGTGGCGCCGGGTCATGCCCGGCAGGCCAGCCCTTGCCACCCATGCGGCCCGCTGGCAAGCGCCCGCGCCCGTACCGCCGGGTTTCGGCGGGTTTCCGCGCGGAACTGCCCGCTTGCCCCGCGCGCGGCGCTGGCCTAAACCGCCACGATGCCGCAAAGAGGTGCCCCATGCCCGACCTGACCTATGAAGCGCCCGCCCCCCGCGTGATCGCCGGGGCGAAACACGATTGGGAACTGGTGATCGGGATGGAGATCCACGCCCAGGTATCGTCGAACGCCAAGCTGTTCTCGGGCGCCTCGACCACCTTCGGGGCCGAACCCAACTCGAACGTGAGCTTTGTCGATGCGGCGATGCCGGGGATGCTGCCGGTGCTGAACGAATTCTGCATCGAACAGGCGGTGCGCACCGGGCTGGGGCTGAAGGCGGCGATCAACCTGCGCTCGGCCTTCGACCGCAAGAACTACTTCTACCCCGACCTGCCGCAGGGCTACCAGATCAGCCAGCTTTACCACCCCATCGTCGGCGAGGGCGAGGTGATCGTGGAAATGGCCCCCGGCGTTGCCCGCCGGGTGCGGATCGAGCGTATCCACCTGGAACAGGACGCGGGCAAGTCGATCCACGACATGGACCCGGAAATGTCCTTTGTGGACCTGAACCGCACCGGCGTCGCGCTGATGGAGATCGTCAGCCGCCCCGACATCCGCGGCCCCGAGGAAGCGGCGGCCTATGTCGGCAAGCTGCGGCAGATCCTGCGTTACCTGGGCACCTGCGACGGCAACATGCAGAACGGCAACCTGCGGGCCGACGTGAACGTCTCGGTCTGCCGCCCCGGCGCCTACGAGCGGTATCAGGAGACGCAGGACTTCGGCCACCTCGGCACGCGGTGCGAAATCAAGAACATGAACTCGATGCGCTTCATCCAGCAGGCCATCGAATACGAGGCCCGGCGCCAGATCGCCATTCTGGAAGACGGCGGCAACGTGGTGCAGGAAACCCGGCTTTACGATCCCGACAAGGGCGAGACCCGCTCCATGCGTTCCAAGGAAGAGGCGCAGGACTACCGCTATTTCCCCGACCCCGACCTGCTGCCCTTGGAGATCGAGCAGGCATGGGTCGATGATATCGCCGCTTCGATGCCGGAACTGCCCGACGCCAAGAAGGCGCGGTTCATGGGCGATTACGGGCTGACCGACTACGACGCCAATGTGCTGACGGCGGAACTTGAGGCCGCGCGGTTCTTCGAGGCGGTGGCCGGGGGCCGCGACGGCAAGCAGGCCGCGAACTGGGTGATCAACGAGCTGTTCGGCCGACTGAACAAGGAAGGCCACGGCATCGGCGACAGCCCGGTTTCGGCGGCACAGCTTGGCGGCATGCTCGACCTGCTGGCGGCGGGCACGATCTCGGGCAGGATCGCCAAGGATCTGTTCGAGATCCTGTGGACCGAAGGCGGCGACCCGGCGCAGATCGTCGAGGCGCGCAGCATGAAACAGGTCACCGACACCGGCGCCATCGAGGCGGCGGTCGATGAGATCATCGCGGCGAACCCGGCGCAGGTCGAGAAGGCGCGGGCGAACCCGAAGCTGGCGGGCTGGTTCGTGGGGCAGGTGCTCAAGGCCACCGGCGGCAAGGCCAACCCGGCCACCGTGAACGCGCTGGTGGCGCGGAAGCTGGGGCTGTAAACACCCGCCCGCCCGCAAACGGAAACGGCGGCCCGGAGGCCGCCGTTCGCTGTCGTTTCGGTTGGTGTGTGAGGCGTTTGGTTGGTGTGGGTTCAGCTTTCCTTGCGCCGACGACGCAGACCGGCCGCGCCCAGAACCCCAAGCCCGCCGAGCAGCAGGAAGCCTGCGGCCGGGATCGGGATGGGGGCGACGAACGTGCCATTGGAGATGCTCAGACGCACGACCAGATCGTCGTGGTTGTCCTGCACCCCTTCGTTCACACCGTTATCGTCAAAGAACAGGTATGCGACCTGCCCGGACAAGGCTTTTTCATTGCCGAACGAGATGAAGAAGTTGGGTCCGGCATTCGAGTCTGTGATGGGATTCGGGTTGTGCACGTTGTTGTGCACGAACTGATCAACGGGACCACTACCGCCGTTGGTGCCGAAGATGAAGTTGAGGATCCCGGTGTCGACATTCTCTACCGTCCAGTTGCCGGGGCCTGATGAGCCAAACGCGCCATTGGCAAGAGCCTCGCCGTTGTTGTGAGCATTTCCGGTGGTATTATTAGTGCTCGTAAAAGTGGTCCCCCCGAAGCTGAACGTATTTATGTAACTTGCTTCATACCCCAGCACCTCCACAACGATATCCTGCGGACCGCCGCTAAGGTAGAGATTGGCCCCATACAAGCCTTGGCGCGTGGTGGTTCCGGGGCCAAAAATCGGTATCAGCATGTCATTCTGGTTCGCCGCGCCAGGGATCGTTCCCTGGGTTGGCACGGCCTCCGCCTGGCTTCCCACCCCGAACGCCAGCACACAGGCTGCTGCTGCAAATGCATGTTTCAATTTCATGATCAAGCCCCCCTCAGGCTGATACTCTCCGTGCCGTCCTCCATATCACATTTTTGCCACATTTATAACTCAAACACGCCGCAATCAGCCTTGGGTTGCCTTCCTGCACGGCATGGCAACCGGCACCACGCGCGAGACGCAATCGTGACGTGTGTCGAGCCTGGTCCCATCAACCCCTGAAGAAGACTGTCAGTCAGCACGAAACAATCCCGCACCCGACCGCCGCCCGGCCCGGCGAATCACCCTTGCCGCAGCCTTCAAGCCGACGCTTTCAATCGTGATGCCGCGCGGCCGATCGGCACGATCCGGCATCGCGGGGCGGCCCGCCCGTAGGGTCGCCGGACCGCATGGTGCGATCCGGCGAGGTCGGTCACTCGGTGACGCCGGCCAGCCGCAGGGCTTCGGCGAACTGCCCGGGGGTCAGCACCTCGCGCCAGTGATCGACACAGGCGGAACGCATCATCAGCAGATCGACCTCAGCCTCGCCGATCTGCCGGGCCAGCGCCTGACGCTCCTCGACCGGGGCACCGGCGGCGATCCGCTGCCGCAACCGCATCCGCAGTTCGACGGCTTCCTTTTCGCGCGCGACCCGGCCGCCCGGGCCGGTTTCCATCCAGGCCTTGACGGCAGCGCGCTGTTCTTCGTTCAGTTGCAGCGCGTCGGCATTCTGCGCGACGGTCGGGGTCAGCATGATCACTGGCCGGGACAGCCCGGCCTGTTGTGCGTTGAACGGCTCTTGCGCCGCGGCCGCCATGGGCAGCATCAGGGCGAGCGTGGCGGAAAACAGGATACGCTTCATCTTCGATACTCCGAACATTCGAATGTTCGAGGTATAGCACGGTGCCCGGGGCGCCGGATGCGGCAAAGCGCGCATCGGCGGCCGGGCGCTGCGCGAGGCTCCGCGCGCCCGCCGCAACATGGTCTTGGACTCCGGCCCCGGCGTTGTTAAGTTCCCCGAGGTCGAGGCCCCGGGGGGCAGCAAAGGCGGGGAACGGGGAACAAGGCCCATGCAGCAGTACGAATACAAGGTTGTGCCCGCGCCGCGGCGGGGCGAGAAGGCGCGCGGCGTCAAGCGGACCGAGGACCGTTTCGCCCGCACGCTGGCCGAGGCGATCAACGAACTGGCCGCGGACGGCTGGGAATACCAGCGCGCCGAGACCCTGCCCTGCGAGGAACGCACCGGGCTGACCGGCCGCGTCACCAACGGATTCCAGAGCGTGCTGGTCTTCCGCCGCCGCCTTGCCCCCGCCGTCGCGCGGCCCGAACCCGCAGCCGAACAGCCGGTGCTGCGGGCCGCCGCCCCTGCCCTGGCTCCGGCGCAGCGCCCGGCGTCCGAGGGTTTCGGCCCCGCCGCCCGGCCCGAAGCGGCGGCGCTGCCGCGCCTTGCGCCACTGCCCACGGTGCCGCCGACATCCGTGCCGCCGATCCCGGCCCCGCCGCTCGGCCCCGCGACCGGAGCAGCCGCGACACAAGGCCCCGCCCCGAGCCCGGCCCCGAACCGGGGCGATCAGGCCGCCGGGTAGTTCACGCCCCGCGCACGTCCAGCGAAAGCGCGTGGATCCGCTCCACCAGATCGCGGCCCAGCGCGGCGTGAACGGCACGGTGCCGTTCGATCCGGCTCATCGCGGCAAAGGCAGGGGCGGCGATGGTGACGTTGAAGTGGGTCTCGCCGCCCTCACGCCAGCCCGCATGACCGCGGTGACTTTCGCTGTCGTCATGCACTTCAAGCAACGCGGGCGTGAAAGCCGCCTGCAAACGGGTGCGAATTTCGTCTTCTGTCCGGATTTTCACCTGTCAACCCCTTCAACCCTGCGCAGAAAAATCTAAACTCGTGCCTCCGAGTCGGAAAGGCAAGCCATGAGTGACAAGTCGCCCTTCGATTTCGATATCCGCGTCTCGGCGGACAAGAAGCGCCGCACCCGGGGTCGGCGCGGCATGTCCGGTGCATTCGAGAGCTCGACCCGCGCCTGCGACTATCCGGGCTGCACCGAGACGGGCCAGTACCGCGCGCCGAAATCGCCCGAAAACCTTGATGAATACCTGTGGTTCTGCCGGGACCACGTGCGGGAATACAATCTGAAGTGGAATTTCTTCCAGGGCCAGACCGACGAGGAATTCCAGAAATCCTTGAAAAGGACCGGCTCTGGGGCCGCGAGACCCGCCCCTTCAGCCCGCAAGGCGAGGAAGGCCGGGCCTGGGCGCGGCTGGGGATCAGCGACCCGATGGAGATCCTGGGCGAGAAGGCCAGCCCCCGCCCCGCCCCCTCGGGCGCAAGCCGCAAGCTGCCCCCGACCGAGCGCCGTGCGCTGGAGATTCTCGACGCGCGCGACAGCTGGACCCGGACCGAAATCCGCCGCCAATACAAGTCGCTGGTCAAGGATCTTCATCCCGACATGAACCGTGGCGACCGGCGCGACGAGGAACGCCTGCAAGAGGTCGTCTGGGCATGGGAGCAATTGCGCGACAGCCGCAACTTCCGCGACTGACCGCCGCGCTGGCGCTGTGCTGGGCGGCGGGGGCGGCGACCGATCCGCTGCCCTGGCCGCAGGCGCAATGCGCGGCCTTCTGGCTTGGCCGCGACGACTTCGCCGCCCGCTCGGTCTTCCTCGACCGCGATCCCGCCGACCGCGACCGCGCCGCCGCGCTCCGGGCCGAGGCGATCCGGCTCGGGGGCGACGCCGGGGCCATCGACGCCTTCATCGCCGCCGAACGGCCGGGGATGCGGGCGCTGACCGAGGCCACGATCTGGGGCGACCGCACCTCGCGCGAGCTGCACGACCGGCTGGCGGCGCTCTGCGCCGGGTGACGCGGGACAAGGGCGAAACAGAGGGCAAGCGGCCGACCGCGGGGGGCCGCTGCAACGGTCGTGTCTGGCAGTTTATGGTGCCGGATACCCCTCGCTCAGCCCATGCCGCAACGGTGCGGGAGCGGCCGCCCGTGCGGGCGGTCGGCCGCTTGCCCGACGGCGCTGACGCGCCTTGATTCCGGGCGGGTCACGGATCAACGGCAAAGGTGGTCATGCAGACCGTGCGATCAGCCGTAGGGTGCGCTTCAGCGCACCCCCTTGCCCCGTCCCCGCCTCGGTGCTTTATCTGGGCCATGATGAAACCCGCCGACAACCCCGCCGATCCCTTCAAGAAGGCCCTGGCCGAAGCCACCAGGACGCTGGCCGACGACCCCGAACTGACGGTCGCCTTCTCGGTCGATCCGCCGGGGATGACGAAGGACAGCCTGCGCCTGCCGCAGGTCAGCCGCCGCCTCACGCGCGAGGAGGTGCTGCTCGCGCGCGGCACGGCGGACGCCTTCGCGCTGCGGCTGCGCCATCACGACGAGGGCGTGCATCGCCGCTACGCCCCCCCCGACGGCATCGCCCGCGAAATCTACGAGGCGATGGAAACCGCCCGCTGCGAGGCGGTGGGCGCCCGCGACATGCCCGGCACCGCCGGCAATATCGACGCCCGGATCGCCCATGAGGCCGAACGCAAGGGCTATGCCCAGATCCGCCAGCCCTCGGACGCGCCGCTCGGGGTGGCGGCGGGCTACATGGTGCGCCACCTCGCCACCGGGCGGCCGCTGCCGAAGGGCGCCGAGAACGTGATGAACCTGTGGAGCGGCTTCATCGCCTCGGAGGCGGGGGAGACGCTGGCCCGGATCGACAGCGTGCTTGCCGATCAGACCGCCTTCGCCCGCATGGCCCGGCAGGTGATCGCCGATCTGGGCTATGGCGACCAGCTGGGCGACGACCCCGATCAGGACATGCAGGACGAGGCCCCGGACGACGCGCAGGAGGACAGCGACGCCCCCGACAGCAGCGGCGAGGAGGACCAGCCCGACGACGCCGAGGCCGACGCGGAACAGGATCAGGAACAGCAGACCGACAGCGCCGAGGCCCAGATCTCGATGGACGACCTCGCCGACGCCGAGGCCGACGAGGTGGAGATGCCGGAATCCGAGGCGCCGCTGGAACCGCCGCCGCCCGCCCCCCATTCCGCCGCCGACCCGAATTACACCGTCTACGCCACCGCGCATGACGAGGAGATCCGGGCCGAGGATCTGGCCGAACCCGCCGAACTGGAACGGCTGCGCGCCTATCTCGACCAGCAGCTTGACCCCTTGAAGGGCGCGGTCGGGCGGCTGGCCAACAAGCTGCAACGAAGGTTGCAGGCGCAACAGAACCGAAGCTGGGAGTTCGACCTTGAAGAAGGCATCCTCGACGCCGGGCGGCTGGCACGGGTGGTGGCGAACCCGACCACGCCCCTGTCGTTCAAGGTCGAAAAGGACACCGAGTTCCGCGACACGGTGGTGACGCTGCTTCTGGACAACTCCGGCTCGATGCGCGGCCGGCCGATCTCGATCGCCGCGATCTGTGCCGATGTGCTGGCGCGCACACTGGAACGCTGCCAGGTCAAGGTCGAGATCCTCGGCTTTACCACCCGCGCCTGGAAAGGCGGCCTGAGCCGCGAGCAATGGCTGGCCGCCGGGCGGCCGCTGCAACCGGGGCGGCTGAACGACCTGCGCCACATCATCTACAAAAGCGCCGACGCGCCATGGCGGCGGGCGCGCGAGAACCTCGGCCTGATGATGAAGGAAGGGCTGCTCAAGGAGAACATCGACGGCGAGGCGCTGGAATGGGCGCATCGCCGCATGACGGGCCGCCCCGAGGCGCGGCGCATCCTGATGGTGATCTCGGACGGGGCGCCGGTCGATGATTCGACGCTTTCGGTCAACCCGGCCAACTATCTGGAAAAGCACCTGCGCGACGTGATCGCCATGGTGGAACGCAAGAAGCAGGTCGAGCTGATCGCCATCGGCATCGGCCATGACGTGACCCGCTATTACGAGCGCGCGGTCACGATCACCGATGTGGAGCAGTTGGCGGGCGCGATGACCGAACAGCTTGCGGCGCTGTTCGACGCCGACCCGCGCAAGCGGGCCCGGGCGCTGCGGGGGCGGCGGTGATGGAGCCGCTTCAGGGGTTCACCGCCACCACCACGCCGGAACAGGGGCCGCCCCGGCTGGCGGCGTTGCGGGAGGCCATGGCGGCCGAGGGGCTTTCGGGCTTCATCGTGCCGCGCGCCGACGCGCATCAGGGCGAATATGTCGCCGATTGCGACGACCGGCTGGCCTGGCTCACCGGCTTCACCGGCTCGGCCGGGTTCGTGATCGTTCTGGCCGGCCGCGCCGGGCTGTTCGTCGATGGCCGCTACCGGGTGCAGGCCCGCGCGCAGACCGCCCCGGATTTCGATATCGTCCACTGGCCCGAGGTCAAGCCGGGCAACTGGCTGCGCGAGGCGCTGGCCGAAGGCCGGGTGGGCTTCGACCCATGGCTGCACACCGCCGACGAGATCGCGAAGATCGAGGCGGCGCTTGCGGACCATCCGGTCGCGCTGGTGCCCGTGCCGAACCTGATCGACCGGATCTGGGAGGACCGCCCCGCGCCCCCCCAGGGCCGGGCCAGCGCCCATCCGCTCGACCTCGCGGGCGAGGGCGCGGCCGAGAAACGCGCGCGGATCGCGGAGGCGCTGCGCAAGGCGGGCCAGCGCGCGGCGGTGCTGACGCTGCCGGACAGCATCTGCTGGCTGCTGAACATCCGCGGCGCCGATATCGCCCGCAACCCGGTGGTGCAGGCGTTCGCGGTGCTGCACGACGACGGCAGCGTGGCGCTGTTCGCCGATGCCGCCAAGTTCGACGCCGGGTTGCGCGCCCATCTGGGCGACGGGGTGAGCCTGCATTCCCCCGCCGGGTTCCTGCCCGCGCTGCGCGGGCTTGCGGGCCCGGTGCGGGTGGATCGCAGCTCGGCACCGCTCGCGGTGCGGCGCGAACTCGACGCGACCGGGGTCGCGGCGGAGTGGGGCGGCGATCCCTGCCAATTGCCCAAGGCGCGCAAGAACCCCGCCGAACTCGCCGGGATCCGCGCCGCGCATCTGCGCGACGGGGCGGCGATGGCCGAGTTCCTGTGCTGGGTCGATACGCAGGCCGAAGCCGTGCTGGCCGGAAAGACGGTGACCGAGATCGACGTGGTGCGCGCGCTGGAAGGCTTCCGCCGCGCCAGCGGGATGCTGCACGACCTGAGTTTCGAGACCATCTGCGGCGCCGGGCCGAACGGCGCCATCGTCCACTACCGGGTGACCGAGGCGACCAACCGGGCGCTCGGGCCGAACGAACTCCTGCTGGTCGACTCGGGCGGCCAGTATCGCGACGGCACCACCGACATCACCCGCACCGTGGCCATAGGCGATCCGGGGGCCGAGGCGCGCGCCACCTTCACCCGCGTGCTGCGCGGGATGATCGCGGTCTCGCGGCTGCGCTGGCCCCGCGGGGTGGCGGGCAGCCACATCGACGCCATCGCGCGCTATCCGCTCTGGCTTGCGGGGCAGGACTACGACCACGGCACCGGCCACGGGGTAGGCGCGTTCCTCTCGGTCCACGAGGGGCCGCAGCGGCTGTCGCGGCTCTCCGACGTGCCGCTGGAGGCCGGGATGGTGCTGTCGAACGAACCCGGCTACTACCGCGAGGGCGCCTTCGGGATCAGGATCGAGAACCTGGTCGCGGTGATCCCGGCCCCGCCGCTCGACGGCGCGGACGCGCGCGAGATGCTGGCCTTCGAGACGCTGACCTTCGCCCCCATCGACCGCCGCCTGATCGACCCTTCGGCACTCGATACGGCGGAACGCGAATGGCTGAACGCCTATCACGCCGAGGTCAGGGAGAAGATCGGCCCGCTGGTCTCCGAACCGGCCCGCGCCTGGCTCATGGCGGCGACGGCGCCGGTCTGATCCTCCGGCCGGAGCGTCAACGGAGAGGGCGAAGGGGGCCGTCTGCCCCCTCTTGGTCGCGTTCCGCGCCCAATTCACCCCCCGAGAGTATTTTGGGCAAGATGAAGATTGCAAGAATGCCTCTTGCTCTTCTTCTGTCTGAAAATATCCCCGCCGGAGGCTCGCGCGGCCGCAAGGCCGCGCGCCCGGCCCAACGCCTTGTCGCGCGCGCAAGCGCGCCACAAGGGGGCGGGAGCCTCCCCCTACCCCTCCACGATCCGGCCGCGGTCGAGGCGCACCACCCGGTCCATCCGCGCCGCCAGTTCCATGTTGTGGGTGGCGATCAGCGCCGAGAGGCCGGTTTCGCGCACCACCTCCATCAGCATGGCGAACACCCGGTCCGAGGTGGCAGGGTCGAGGTTGCCGGTGGGCTCGTCGGCCAGCAGCAGCTTCGGCCCGTTCGCCAGCGCCCGGGCGAAGGCCACCCGCTGTTGCTCACCGCCCGACAGCGCCGCCGGGCGGTGATCCGCGCGCGGCGTCAGGCCCAGCCGGTCCAGGAGCGCCGCCGCCCGCGCCCGCGCCCCGGCCTGTGCCACGCCATCGGCAAGCTGCGGCAGCATGACGTTTTCCAGCGCCGAAAACTCGGGCAGCAGGTGGTGGAACTGGTAGACGAAGCCCACCTCCCGCCGCCGGATCAGCGTGCGGGTCCGGTCCGAGGCCCCCCCGGCCGCCTGCCCGGCAATGGTCACCTGCCCGGTGTCGGGCGTGTCGAGCAGCCCGGCGATATGCAGCAGCGTCGATTTCCCCGCCCCCGAGGGCGCGACCAGCGCCACCGCCTCGCCCCGCGCGATGGTCAGGCTCGCGCCGTCGAGCACCCGCACCTCGCCCGGCCTGCCGCGGTTGTAGGTCTTTTCCACCCCGTCGAGCGCCAGCACCGCCTCACTCATAGCGCAGCGCCTCCACCGGGTTCATCCGCGCCGCGCGCCTTGCCGGGAAGATCGTCACCACGAACGAAAGCCCGAGCGACAGCACCACCGCCTGTGCCACGTCCCAGGCCCGCAGTTGTGCGGGCAGGTGGTAGATGCCGCGGATCGACGGATCCCAGACCCCGCCCCCGGCGACGTAGTTCACGAAGGAGAACAAGGGCTCGATATAGATCGCGAACAGGCAGCCGAGCGCCACCCCCAGCACCGTCCCCGCCACCCCGGTCGCCGCGCCGCAGATGAAGAACACCCGCAGCACCGCACCTTCGGTCAGGCCCATGGTGCGCAGGATGCCGATGTCGCGGCCCTTGTTCCTGACCAGCATGATGAGGCCCGAGACGATGTTCATCGCCGCGATCAGGACGAGAATCGACAGGATGACGAACATCACGTTGTCCTCCACGTCCAGCGCGCGCAGGAAACCGCCCGCCGAATCGCGCCAGGTCCAGAGCATCGCCCGACTGCCCGCCGCCGCCAGCAGGGGCCCGGCAAGGTCGTCCACCCGTTCCGGGGCGGCGACCATCACCTCGATCTCGTCGGCCGCGCCCTCGCGGTTGAAGTAGCTCTGCGCCTCGTCGAAGGGCATGTAGATGCGGGTGCGGTCGATGTCCCAGCGCCCGGCGGTGAAGATATAGACCACCTCATAGGCATTGACCCGTGGCGAGGTGCCGAAGGCCGTCCGCACCCCGTCGGGGGACACCAGCCGGATGCGGTCGCCGATGGCCACGCCGCCCAGTTCGCGGGCGATGCCCGAGCCGATGGCGATCCCCTCGTCGAAACGTGCGATCTCGCCCCTCGTCTCGGTCGCGTCTTCGCCCACCCGGGGGATGGTGCGCAGGTTCCCGGCGCTGATGCCGTAGACATCGGCGCCGACATGCCGCCCGTCCGCCGTCACCATCACCTGCCCGCGCACCAGCGGTGCCGCCCGGGTCACGCCCGGCACCGCCGCGATCCGTTCCGCCATGGCGTCGTAGTCGCGGATCGAGCGGTCGAGCTGGCCGGTCCCGGTCCTTTCGGTTGTCGCCATCACCGTGACATGGGCGTTCGCGCCGAGGATGGTATCGACGAACTCGGCCCGGAACCCGGCGCGCACCGAAAGCGTGGCAATCAGCGCGAAGACCGCCAGCGTGATGCCGATCAGGCTGATCCATGTCATCGCACTCACCCCGCCCTCGGCACGGCGGGCGCGCAGGTAGCGCCAGGCGATCATCCACTCGTAACGGGCGAAAGGCGGGGGGGAGTTGGCCATGCATTGTCCTGTCGTCGGCGGGGCGAAGGTGATGGGGCCGACCGGAAAGGTCAAGACGGAAGTCCGTTCCACCTCCGGGCGAATCGATGCTTGACCAGAGGCCGCCTGCTCCGCCAGAATCGACCTGTTCAGTTTGGAGAGTTGATCAGATGGTTCTGTATAAGGGCGTAAGAATTACCGATACCTATTTCACCGGACACAAGGCGGTGATCTACCCATCCCTCGTCCGTTCAGTGTCGGCCATATGCCGCGTGGACCGGAGCGTCGGGTCCTTCTACATCGGCGTCGCCAGCGGCCCGGACCACCTGACCGCCCTGAAGCGCCGGATAGACACGAAGAAGATCGAGCGCATGGTCAGCACCATGTATCTGCTCTACCGCTCTTCTTCGGAGTATAACACGCGCAGCCTGGAAAACTGGCTGATCGAACACTACAGATCCATTAAACCGGACGCCCGGTTGTGGAACTCGGCCGCCGGGGGCGGCGGCAGATGGGGCACGGGGCCGCATTTCTTCCTATACCTCGCGGCCAGCCGGCTCCCCGGCTGATCCGGGGCAACCAGTCCCGCCCTACCCCTTCGCCGCGACGATCAGCGGCTCCGCCTTCAGCGCCTGCGCCAGCGAGGCGAAGCGCGCCTGCGCCACCTCGCCGAACAGGCCCTGCCCGCGCTGGGTCAGCGTCAGTTCCAGCACCTTCTTGCGCGGCAGGTAGCGCAGGGTTCCCGCCTCCTCGGGCGCCGCGACCGAGAACATCGCCCCGAAGCGCATCGCCTTGCCCAGCACCTCGGCCTCGCGCAGCTCGTCTTCGGGCAGCAGCCGGTACAGCGGTTCGAACCGCGATCCGGCGCGGGAGTTCTTGTAGCGGTGCAACAGCGCCAGCCCGAGGAACACCCGCCCCGGATGGTCGAGCCCGCCGAGGTTCGCGCGGGTGGCGTTGTCGAAACAGACCTCGGCCCGGTAGTCGGGATGTGCCCGCCAGGCGGTGTCGTGCAGCAGGCAGGCGGCCTTGATCAGCCGCAGCCGCTCGGGCGGGGCCGATTTGAACAGCGGATGCAGGAAGAGGAAAAGTTTCTTGCCGAAGCCGGGCAGCCGGGACTGGCTGGCCTCGGAACTGCGGGCGGCCTCGATCAGCGGGTCGCGGGCGCGCAGCCGGGCGGGCATCTGTTCGTAAAGCAGCCCCTCGCGGATACCATAGGCGGAGACGTCGATTTCCTTCGGCTTGAGGATCCGCACCATCTCGGCCAGGATCTCGGCCGCAAGCGGCACCAGCGCCATGCGTTCGGCCGAAGTGCCGGTGCGGGCGCGCAAAACCGACGGGTCGCTGCGGCCGATCCAGTCCACGGTCTCCAGCGCCGATTCGGGGGTCATGCGGTATCCGTGCAGCACCGTGAGCGGATAGGACCGCCGCTCCATGTCCAGCCGGGCGATCACCCGCCACGAGCCGCCGACAAGATAGATATGCGCCCCCCCGGTCTCGAACTCCTTGCGCAGGGGCCGCAGGATCGCGGCGATATGCTCGGCACGGCCCCTGGGCGTGTCGGCCACCTGGTTCAGCCGCAACGGGCCAAGCGGGGTCGAGACCCTGCGCCCGACCTTGCCCTTGCCGATCCGCGCCAGTTCCATCGAGTTGCCGCCAAGGTCGCAGACGATCCCTTCGGCGTCGGGCTTGCCCAGCAACACCCCCTGCGCGGAAAGCTGCGCCTCGTCGGTGCCGCTGACCACCCGGAGCGGATGGCCGGTCTCGCGTTCGACCTCGGCGCAGAATTCGGAGCCGTCGGTGGCCTCGCGCACCGCGGCGGTGGCGACCATGACAAGGGGCGCGACCCCCATCCCCTCGGCCAGCAGCGCAAAGCGGCGCAACGCCACGAACGCCCGTTCGCGTCCGCGCGGATTGAGCCTGCCGGTCTCGGCCAGCCCCTGCCCCAGCCCGGCCATGACCTTTTCGTTGAAGAAATAGGCGGGCGAGCGCGCGGCGCCGTCGAACACCACCATGCGGACCGAGTTCGAGCCCACATCGACCACCCCCACCCGGCTGAGCGCCCGGGCAGAAGGGTCGTCAAACAGCGGCCGCCCGAACGACCCCCAATCGGCATGAGGGGCGGTTCCGGTTGTCTCGGTCATCGGGGTTCCTTTTCCGGTGGCCTCGGCGCGGAGACTTTCGCCGCTCTGCCACGGGGCGTCAATCCTTGGAATCGGCCCTGGAATGCGCGAGTCTGGGCACATCCGCGGCCCCGGCGCTGCCACGGCCCGAAAGTGACGGATTTTCCATGAAAAACCGATGGCATGAGAAGGGCTCGCCATCCTGCGGCGAAAGGTTGCGGGCATAGCGGCCATCGGCGGCAAGCACCCAGCTCTGGGCCTCGTCGGCAAGGTTCGCGGCCATGATCTGGCTGACGATCTGCGCCTTGACGGTGGCGTTCCTGATCTCGACCAGCGTTTCCACCCGGCGCGAGAGGTTGCGGACCATCCAGTCGGCCGATGAGATGAACACCCGCGCCTTGCCCGAAGGCAGCCCGTGGCCGGAACCGAAACAGACGATTCGGCTGTGTTCGAGGAACCGCCCGACCACCGACTTGACCCGGATGTTTTCCGACAGCCCCTTCACCCCCGGCCGCAGCCCGCAGATGCCCCGCACCACGAGGTTGATCTTCACCCCGGCCTGCGACGCGGCATAAAGCGCGTCGATCACCTCGGGTTCGATCAGGCTGTTCATCTTGGCCCAGATCTCGGCCGGGCGCCCGGCGCTTGCATGGTCGGCCTCGGCCGCGATCATCTCCAGCAGGCGCGGCTTGAGGCTGATGGGCGAGATCGCGAGGTTCTCCAGCCCCTCGGGCTGGGCGTAGCCCGACAGGTAGTTGAACACCTTGGTCGCGTCGCGCCCCAGCGCCGGGTCGGCGGTGAACAGCGACAGGTCGGTATAGATACGCGCGGTGATCGGGTGGTAGTTGCCGGTGCCGAAATGGGTATAGGTCACCAGGTTGTCGCCCTCGCGCCGGACGATGGTGCTGATCTTGGCATGGGTCTTGTAGTGGATGAAGCCATAGACCACATGCGCGCCCGCCCGTTCCAGCCGGCGCGACTGGCGGATATTGGCGGCCTCGTCGAACCGGGCCTTCAGTTCCACCAGCGCGGTGACGGACTTGCCCGATTCGGCGGCCTCGCACAGCGCATCGACGATCGGGCTGTCGCGCGACGTACGGTAAAGCGTCTGCTTGATCGCCAGCACATTGGGGTCGCGCGCGGCCTGCGCGACGAAACGCACCACCGTGTCGAAGGTCTCGTAGGGGTGATGCAGCAGCATGTCCTTCTGCCGGATCGCGGCGAACATGTCGCCTTCGTGGTCCTGCACCCGCTCGGGCAGGCGCGGCACGAAGGGCGGCCACAGCAGGTCGCGGCGCGCGTCGATCACCAGTTCCTTGACGTCCGACATGCCCAGAAGGCCCGCGACCTCGACCACGTCCTCATCCGAGACCTGTTCCTCGGGCGAGACCTCCAGTTCGTCGCGGATGATGGCCTTGAGCGCCTCGGGCGCGCCCGAGGAGATCTTCAGCCGGATCACCGCGCCCCGGCGGCGGCGCTTCAGCGCCACCTCGAACTCGCGCACCAGATCCTCGGCCTCGTCCTCGACCGCAAGGTCGCTGTCGCGCAGCACCCGGAAGGTGCAGTGGCCGCGCTCTTCATAGCCGGGGAACAGGCTGCCCAGATGCAGCAGCAGCAGTTCCTCAAGCGGCAGCACCCGGTATTCGCCGGGCTGCGACGGCAGCGGCACGAAACGGTCGATCTGCTGCGGGATCGGCAGCAGCGCCTGCAACGGGCGCCGGTCGCTGCGGCGGATCAGTTCCAGCCCCAGACAGAAGCCGGTGTTGGGGATGAAGGGGAACGGATGCGCCGGGTCGATCGCCAGCGGCGACAGCACCGGGAATACCCGGTCCAGGAAGTGCTCATCCAGATAGGCGCGGTCGGCGGCGGAAAGCCCGTTGCGCGACAGGATGACGATTCCCTCGGCCGCAAGCTCGTGGCGCAGGTCGTCGAACACCTCCTGCTGCATCTGCATGAGACGGCGGGCCTCGGCATTGATCAGCACCAGCTGTTCGGCCGGGCTGCGCCCGTCGTCCGAGGGCGTGGTGTTCCCGGCCTTGGCCAGTTCGCGCAGGCCGGCAAAGCGGACGGTGTAGAATTCATCGAGGTTGGTTGCCGAGATCGACAGGAACCGCACCCGCTCCAGCAGCGGCACCTTGGGATTGGTCGCCTCCTCCAGCACGCGCGAATTGAACGCGAGCCACGAGAGTTCGCGGTTGAAGAAGCGGCGCGGCCCGGCGACCTCCTCCTCAGGAAGTTCGATCGGTTCGGGAAAGGGCGCCTTGAGGAAATCTGCCTGGGTCATGGCTGCTCAATCGGCGGAAACTGTAACAGGAGCATGACTACGCCCGGCAGGGGCCGGGGACAAGACAAACGGCGCCCGCAGGATGCGCTCACGCGCACCAACCCCGACCGAAGAAAGCCAATCTGACGGAACAAAACACCTACGGGAGACCGTCGGAGGAAAGCTCCGCCATCACCCGCGCGGCCAGTGTGCGGCCCGGCGCGCGGCCCTCGGCCAGCGCGGCGGCGTCGAGCGCGGCCACCAGATCGCGGGCATGGGCAAGCGAGCGGTGCATCCGCGGCACCAGCCAGCCGATCAGCGCCGGGCTGACGTCAAGCTGACGGTCGGCGAACAGCTTGAGCAGAACGGCGGACAGTAGCGCATCGTCGGGCGCATCGAGCCGGACCGAAGCCGCCGCCCGCATCCGGCTGTCGAGATCGCGCAGCCCCAGCCCCCAGTCGCGCACCGGCCGCGCGGCGGTCAGCAGCAGCGCATGGCCCCGCTCGGCCATCAGGTTCGACAGGTGGAAAAGCGCGGTCTCCCCGGCCGCATCGCCTGCGATGCCTTCGGCATCCTCGACCGCGACCGGCCCGGCGGCAAGCCCGGGCAGATCGGCCGCCGCAAGCTCCCCGGCGGCGATCAGCGTTGCCCCGGCCTCACCCGCCCAGACATGGGCAAGGTGGGTCTTGCCCGACCCGGCCGGGCCGGTGACCAGCATCCGCCCGCCGGGCCAGCCGCGCCGGTCCTCGACCGCCGCCAGCGCCAGCGCGTTCGAGGGCGAGACGAAGAAATCCTCGCGCCCCCGCGCCTCGCGCAGGGGCAGGTCGAACGCAAGCTGGCGGACCATCTCAGTTGTCCCCCTCGCCCGGGGCCGACCCCGCCCCACCGTCATCGCCCACCCGCAGCAGCCGTCCCTCGGAGTCGACAGACCCGCCGTAAAGCGCGCTTTGCTGGTATTTTCCGGCCATGAACCGGGCGATCACCCCGATCACCGCCGCCACCGGGACCGCGACCATCATACCCACAAAGCCGAACAGCGTCCCGAAGGCCGACAGCGCGAACAGCAGCCAGACCGGATGCAGCCCGACCGAACCGCCAACCAGCTTCGGCGTCAGGTAATTGCCTTCGACCATCTGGCCGATGACGAAGATCGCCACCACCGCGCCGATCCAGACCCAGTCGCCCCAGAACTGGAGCAACGCCAGCCCGATCGCCATCGCGCCGCCCACCAGCGTCCCGACATAGGGGATGAAGGAAATGAGCCCGGCGATCACCCCCACCACCGCGCCGAACTGCAACCCGACCAGCGCCAGCATGACCGCGTAGAAGGAACCGAGGATGAGGCACACCAGCAACTGCCCGCGCACGAACCCGGCCAGAACCTGATCGACCTCGCAGGCGAGGCGGCGGATCACCGGCGCATGCTCGCGCGGCAACAGCGCGTCGATCCGCTCGATCAGCTTGTCCCAGTCCAGCAGCAGGTAGAAGGCCACCACCGGCACCACCACGATGAAGATGACCGCGTTGATCACCCCCAGCGCCGAGGTCAGCAGGCTGTTCGCCAGTTCGCCCCCCTTGGCCTGGACGGTCTCGCCCACAGCGCCGAGCGTCTGGCGCACGGTGCTGTCCTCGTCCAGCAGGCTCGGGATGCGGGCGTGGACGAAATCCTGCAACTGGCGCATCAGGTCGGGCGCCGAGTTGACAAGCTGCACGAGCTGCCCGGCCAGCAGCGGCACCACCAGCAGCGCGGCAAGGATGAAGATCATCACCGCGCCGAGAGAGATCACCACCGCGGCCAGCACCCGCGACAGCCCCAGCCGTTCCAGCCTGCGCGCCAGCGGATCGAGGAAATAGGCCACCGCGCCGCCCACCAGGAACGGCAGGATCACCGAGCCGAGCAGCCACAGCACCAGCAGGAAGACCGCCGCGGCGATGCCCCAGTATCTGATTTGATCCCTGACCGGCACCGCGCCCCGCCCCCGCGTTTGTGTTGCGTTCGTGTTGTCTCTCTGTGCCTCAAGCCGCGCCGTGCCGCAAGCCTGCCGCCCTTGCCTGACCCGGGCGGATGGCATAAGCCTGCCGGGACCAGATGCGCCCCCAGATGCGCCCGAACACAACCCAGAACCGGCCCCGGAGTGACCGCGAATGCGCCTGTCCCGCTACTTTCTGCCCGTGCTCAAGGAAAACCCCGCCGAGGCGCAGATCGTCTCGCACCGCTACATGCTGCGGGCGGGGATGATCAAGCAGCAGGCGGCGGGGATCTATTCCTGGCTGCCGCTGGGCTACCGCGCGCTGCGGCGGATCGAGCAGATCGTGCATGAGGAACAGGTGCGCGCGGGCCACATCCCGCTTTTGATGCCCACGCTGCAACCGGCCGACCTGTGGCGCGAATCCGGCCGCTACGACGACTACGGGCAGGAGATGCTGCGCATCGCCGACCGGCACAAGCGCGACCTGCTTTACGGCCCCACGAACGAGGAGATGATCACCGACATCTTCCGCAGCCATGTCGGCAGCTACAAGGATTTGCCGCTGACGCTCTACCATATCCAGTGGAAGTTCCGCGACGAGATCCGGCCCCGCTTCGGCGTGATGCGCGGGCGCGAGTTCCTGATGAAGGACGGCTACAACTTCGACGTGGACAAGGACGCCGCGCTGCACGCCTACAACCGGCACATGGTCAGCTACCTGCGCACCTACGAACGGATGGGGTTGACCGCGATCCCGATGCGCGCGGCCTCCGGCCCGATCGGCGGCGACAACACGCATGAATTCCTGGTGCTGGCCTCGACCGGCGAGTCCGAAGTGTTCTACGACAGCGCGGTGACCGGACTGCGGCTGGGTGCGCGCGCGATCGACTACGACGACCGCGCGCAGGTGGCGACGGTGTGCAAGGAGTTCACTTCGCTCTACGCCCGCACCGACGAGACCCACGACCCCGCACTGTTCGACGCCATCCCCGAGGACCGCCGCAAGGTCGGGCGCGGCATCGAGGTCGGGCAGATCTTCTATTTCGGCACCAAATATTCCGAACCCATGGGCGCGGTGGTGGTGAACGACAAGGGCGAGCGGGTGCCGGTCCACATGGGCTCGCACGGGATCGGCGTTTCGCGGCTCTTGGGCGCGATCATCGAGGCGTCGCATGACGACAAGGGCATCATCTGGCCCGAGGGCGTAACCCCGTTCCCGGTCGGCATCGTCAACCTCAAGCAGGGCGACGCGGGCACCGACGCCGCCTGTGCCGGGCTTTACCAGGCGCTGCGCGAAAAGGGGCTGGAACCGCTTTACGACGACCGCGACGAACGCGCGGGGGCCAAGTTCGCCACCATGGACCTGATCGGCCTGCCCTGGCGGATCACCGTCGGCCCGCGCGGGCTGGCGGCGGGCAAGGTGGAACTGACCTCGCGCCGGACCGGCGAGAGCGAGGAGATGAGCCCCGGGGCCGCGGTGGCGAAGGTGGCGGAAATCTACGCCGGGGCCTGACGGGCGGCCCGGCGCGGATCGCCGCCCGCCTGCGGATCGCCGCGCCGCAAGTCTTGACAAATCCTTAACGCCGCCACGCAACCCGTTGATATACAAGGGAAGGCTTCCTGTCCCACGCATGGGACAGGGGCCGGGTCACAACTCGATCTCGCCGTCTTCTTCCCCACGCTCGGACTCGGGCACCAGCGGCACCTTGCGCCGCATGATGATGTCGCCATTGGGCAGCATCTCGGGCGCGTGGTAGTTGCGGATATCGCCGATCATCCGGGCAAGGTCGGTCAGCACCGGCTGCATCTCGGCCAGCGCCTGCCCCATCTCCGAAAGCGCCGGTTCCATCTCGGCCATCAGCCCGCGCAGCAGAAGCCGCGCCCCCTCGCCCATGAGGCCCAGCCCCTCGGACAGTTCGCTGTTTTCCTCTGCCTCTGGCGGCCCTGCCTCATCCGCCACGGCGGGGCCGGGCAGAAAGGCGAGGGCCAGCAGGCAGGCGGCAAGAAGCTGTCTCATGGCGCCGATCATAGCGCAGAGCCGGATGGCGGAACAGCACCCACGCGCCATTCACCGGGAAGTGACCGGCAGCGGAAGCGACCGGCGGCATCGGTCCTGCGGCAAATGCCGGAAGGGGGCTGTCCGCCCCCTCTTGCGCCTGACGGCGCAATTCACCCCCGAGAGTATTTTCGGCAAGATGAAGTATCTTGAGAACCGTTCTTCATCTTCGCCCTGAAAGAAACATCCCCGGCGGAGGCGGCATCCCGGGAACGTGCCAGTGGAAGGTTCCGGCCGCGAACGGACGCTCCGCCGGACCGGGGCGGGTTGACACCGGCGGCGGTGCGGCGGATAGCGCGGGCGAGCCCGATCATAGGAGCCCGCGATGCGCATCCTGCCCGAAGCCGTGATCCCCGAACTCCCGAACTACTACCGCGGCAAGGTGCGCGACTGCTACGACCTGCCCGACACGGGCGCGGGGGCGCGGCGTATCCTGATCGCCTCGGACCGGCTGTCGGCCTTCGACCGGATCCTCGCGGTGATCCCGTGGAAGGGGCAGGTGCTGACCCAATGCGCCCGGTTCTGGTTCGACGCCACCGCCGACATCTGCCCCAGCCATGTGCTCGACTATCCCGACCCGAATGTGGTGGTGGGCCGCAGGCTTTCCATCCTGCCGGTCGAGGTGGTGGTGCGCGGCTATCTGGCGGGGACCACCGGCACTTCGATCCTGACCATGTATCGCGGCGGCGCGCGGCGGATGTATGGCCATACCCTGCCCGATGGGTTGCGCGACAACGCGCCGCTGCCGCAGCCGATCATCACGCCGACCTCGAAGGCCGAAGACGGTGCGCATGACGCGCCGCTCACCCCCGCCGAAATCGTGGAGGGCGGCTTGCTGAGCAAAACACAGTGGGACCGCGTGTCCCAGATCGCACTGGCGCTGTTCGCGCGCGGGCAGGCGATGGCGGCGGAACGCGGGCTGATCCTCGTCGATACGAAATACGAATTCGGCACCGATGCGGACGGCAACATCCTGATCGCCGACGAGATCCACACCCCGGATTCCAGCCGCTACTGGCTGGCCGGCGGCTATCCCGCCGCCTTCGGGGCCGGGACCCGGCCGCCCTCGTTCGACAAGGACGTGATCCGCGCCTGGGTCGCGGCGCGCTGCGATCCCTACCGCGATCCGGTGCCGGAAATTCCTGCGGAGATGATCCAGCAGACCAGCCGCACCTATATCGAGGCTTACGAAAGCATCACCGGCCAGCCCTTCGTGCCGGACGAGAGCCACGCCACCCCGCTCGACCGCATCCGCGCCAATCTCGCGCCTTATTTCACCGGCTGACCCCAAGATCAGAGACCGTTCGAGCCTTCGCTCCGGCGCGGCAGGTGGCGTGGTTTTCGGGGTCGCCGCAGGCGACGAGCGGAGTGTGCTCAATGCACATGAGCCCAGGCAAGCGCAGAAAACCGCGTCAGATGCCCGCCGGAGTAGAAGGAGCGGACGGTCTCTCAGGCACCTAGCAGCCCGCGCACCCTCGCCAGCCCCTGCTCCACCAGTGCCGGATCGTCCCGTGCCTCGACGTTGAGCCGCACCAGCGGCTCGGTGTTCGAACTGCGCAGGTTGAAGCGCCAGCCGTCGAAGGAAAGGCTGAGCCCGTCGGTATCGTCGCGGGAGACCGCCTCGGGCGCAAGCGCCGCCTCGACCGCGGCGATGGCGGTCTTGGGGTCCGCAAGCCGGAAGTTGATCTCGCCCGATGACGGAAACCGCGCCCGGCGCCCGGCGATCAGGTCGGCAAGGCTGCGGCCCCGGCGCGAGACCAGTTCCGCGATCAGGAGCCAGGGCACCATGCCGCTGTCGCAATGGACGAAATCGCGGAAATAGTGATGGGCCGAGATCTCGCCGCCATAGATCGCACCCGCGTCGCGCATCGCCTGCTTGAGGAAGGCGTGGCCGGTGCGCGACTGCACCGCGCGGCCGCCGCCCGCGGCGATCACGTCGCGGGTGTTCCAGACCACGCGCGGGTCGTGGACGATGGCCGCGCCGGGTTCCTTTTCCAGGAATGCCTCGGCCAGCAGACCGACGACATATTCGCCGGGCACGAACCTGCCCTCATGGTCGAACAGGAAGCAGCGGTCGAAATCGCCGTCCCAGGCCACGCCGAAATCGGCGCCCACGGCGCGGACCGCCTCGGCGGTGACCGGCTGGTTCTCGGGCAGAAGCGGGTTGGGGATGCCGTTCGGGAAACTGCCGTCCGGGTCATGGTGCAGCCGGTGGAAGGTCAGGGGCGCGCCGCGCGCCTCCAGCACTTCGGCGATGGCGTCGAACGTGGGCCCGGCGGTGCCGTTCCCGGCGTTGACGAGGATCGTCAGCGGCTTCAGCGCGCCCGGATCGACGAAATCCGCCACCGCCGCGGCATAGGCGGCGCGGGCCTCCGTTCCCACGTCGCGCACCGATCCGCCCGCGCGGGCGGGGGCGAAGGCGGCGGATTCCGCCAGCGCCCGGATCGCCCCCAGCCCGGTTTCCGACCCGAGCGGGGCCGAGCCCGCCCTGACCATCTTCATCCCGTTGTAATCCATCGGGTTGTGCGAGGCGGTGACCTCGATCCCGCCGTCGGCGGCGAAATGGCTGGTGGCGAAATACATCTCCTCGGTGCCGCAGAGCCCGAGGTCGAGCACCTCGACCCCCGCCGCCAGCAGCCCCTCGATCGCCGCTTCCGCGAGTTCCCCGGACGAGGCCCGGCAGTCGCGCCCGATCACCACCCGCTTCGCCCCCAGCACCTCGGCGGTGGCGCGGCCGACCCGGCAGGCGATGTCGGGATTGAGTTCCTCGCCCAGACGGCCACGGATGTCATAGGCCTTGAAACAGCTGAGTTTGGTCATGGTGGCTCCGCCCGGTCCGTGTCTTTCGCGGGCTTCCTGACCCGGAACGCCCCCGTGGTCAAGCCACGCGGACAGGCCCCCTTGCGCGCCGGGCCACGGCGTGGTCATGTCCGCCGCCGATCCCGCTTCCCGCCGCCGGAGCCCGCCCGATGATCCGTCCCGCCACCGCGGCCGACGCCGCCGCCATCGCAGATATCTGGAACCGGATCATCCGCGACACCGCGATCTCCTTCACCACCGAGGAAAAGACCACCGCAGGCATCGCCGCACTGATCGCCGAGCGCGGCGCGCTGGGCCAGCCCTTCCTGGTGGCCGAGGAAGGGAGCACGGTGCTCGGCTTCGCCACCTATGGCCAGTTCCGGGCCGGGCCGGGCTACGCGCGGTCGATGGAACATTCGATCAACCTCGCCCCCGAGGCGCGGGGCCGCGGCCTCGGCGCGGCGCTCTTGCGGGCGCTTGAGGATCACGCCCGCGCCGCCGGAGTGCGCATCCTCGTGGGCGGCATCACCGCCACCAATGCGGCGAGCCTCGCGCTCCACGCCCGGCTCGGCTACGCCGAGGTCGGGAGGCTGCCGGATGCGGGCTGGAAGTTCGGCCGCTATCACGAACTGGTGTTCATGCAGAAAGTTCTGGACTGACAGCGCCGCCGCTTGCACCTATCCTGCCGCCATGTCGATCTGGATCCGCATCTCCGCCGCCCTCTCGGCGCTGGCCTCGGGCGAGGGGCTGCATGCCGTCTTCGACCGGCTGCGCACACCGCCCGAACGCTCGGTCGCCTTCACCATCGCGGTGATCGCGCTCGGCGCCAAGATGGCCAAGGCCGACGGCACCGTGACCCGCGACGAGGTGCGCGCCTTCCGCGAGGTCTTCGCCATCGACCGCGCCGACGAGGCGCAGGCGGCGCGGGTGTTCGACCTCGCCCGGCAGGACGTGGCCGGGTTCGACGCCTACGCCCGCAAGATCGCCGCCATGTTCCGCCGCGACGAAAGGGTGCTGATCGACCTGATGGAGGGGCTTTTCCACATCGCGGTGGCCGATGGCGACTACCACCCGGCCGAGGACGCCTTCCTGTCGGAGGTCGCGGGCATCTTCGGGCTGGGCGACCGCTGTTTCCGCGCGCTGCGCGCCCGCTTCGTGCCCGATGCGCCGCGCGACCCCTACGACGTGCTGAACATCGCCCCCGACGCGCCGCTGGCCGAGGTGCGCGCGGCATGGCGGCAGGCGGTGCGCGACAGCCACCCCGACCGGATGGTGGCCCGCGGCGTCCCGCAGGAGGCGCTGCGGCTGGCCGAGCGCCGCCTGATCGCCATCAACGCCGCCTGGGAAGAGATCAGCCGCGCCCGCGCCGCCCCCGCCTGACACCCCGTCCGCCGCCCCTTCCTCCCCTTGCACGCGGGGGAGATATGTTCCACAAGTTCGTGGTCGAGGGGGCGCGGCCCTGCACACAGGCGGTATTTTCGGACAGATGGCGGACGGCATGACGGATATTCAGGCGAAACCGACCGAGGACATCTCGGCCCGCGAGGTCTTCGGGATCGACAGCGACATGAAGGTCAAGGCTTTTGCCGAGCGCACCGACCGGGTGCCCGACATCGACGGAACCTACAAGTTCGACCCCGATACCACACTCGCCATCCTCGCGGGCTTCGCCTACAACCGCCGGGTGATGATCCAGGGCTATCACGGCACCGGGAAATCGACCCATATCGAGCAGGTGGCGGCGCGGCTGAACTGGCCCTGCGTGCGGGTGAACCTCGACAGCCATATCAGCCGCATCGACCTGATCGGCAAGGACGCGATCAAGCTGGTCGATGGCAAGCAGATCACCGTGTTCCAGGAGGGCATCCTGCCTTGGGCGCTGCGCAATCCCTGCGCCATCGTCTTCGACGAATACGACGCGGGCCGCGCCGACGTGATGTTCGTGATCCAGCGGGTGCTGGAGACCGACGGCAAGCTGACGCTGCTGGACCAGAACGAGATCATCACCCCGCACCCGTCCTTCCGGCTGTTCGCCACCGCGAATACCGTCGGCCTTGGCGACACCACCGGACTTTATCACGGCACCCAGCAGATCAACCAGGGCCAGATGGACCGCTGGTCGCTGGTCGCCACGCTCAACTACCTGTCGCATGACGCCGAGACCGCGATCGTGCTGTCGAAGAACCCGACCTGGAACACCTCCTCGGGGCGCAAGACGATCAGCCAGATGGTGACGGTCGCCGACCTCACGCGCACCGCCTTCATGGCCGGGGACCTCTCCACCGTGATGTCGCCGCGCACGGTGATCGCCTGGGCGCAGAACGCGCAGATCTTCCGCAGCGTGGGCTATGCCTTCCGGCTCACCTTCCTCAACAAATGCGACGAACTGGAACGCCAGACGGTGGCCGAGTTCTACCAGCGCTGCTTCGACGAGGAACTGCCCGAAAGCGCGGTGTCGATGAGCCTCGGCTGAGCCCGAACCGCGCGTGCCCCTTCGGGCGCGGCGTTCCCGCCGGAGGAAGTATTCAGCGGATTGGACCCGGACGAAGGGCTTCGTGTCTTCTTCTGTCCGGGAAGTATCCCCGCCGGAGGCTCCCGCAGGTCATGCAGGGCACCACGCCGGCGAGGAGCGCCCCGGCCGGGGACCGCGCCCGAAGGGCGCGCCCCCGTCAGGGTTCAGCCGTCGAAGGCCCGCAGCCGCTTGATGAGCGACGAGGTATCCCAACGTCCGCCGCCCATCGCCTGCACGTCCTTGTAGAACTGGTCGATCAGGGCCGTCACCGGCAGGGCCGCGCCGATCTCGTCGGCGGTGGCAAGGCAGATGCCGAGATCCTTGCGCATCCAGTCCACCGCGAAACCGTGGTCGAATTCGTCCGCGAGCATGGTCTTGTGCCGGTTCACCATCTGCCACGAACCCGCCGCGCCCTGGCTGATCACCTCGACCACCGCCTCGCCGTCGAGCCCGGCCTTTTCGCCGAAGCGCAGCGCCTCGGACAGGCCCTGCACCAGCCCGGCAATGGCGATCTGGTTCATCATCTTGGCAAGTTGCCCGGCCCCGCTCGGCCCCAGCAGGCGGCAGATGCGGGAATAGGCGGCGATCACCGGCTCGGCCCGGCCGTATTGCGCCGCATCGCCGCCGCACATCACCGACAGAACGCCGTTTTCCGCCCCCGCCTGCCCGCCCGAGACCGGCGCATCGACAAAACCGACCCCGCGCGCGGCCGCGACCGCCGCCATCTCGCGCGTCACCTTCGCCGACACGGTGGTGTGATCGACGAAGACCGTGCCTTCGGCCATCCCGACGAAGGCGCCCTCGGCCCCGGTGCAGACCGACCGCAGGTCGTCGTCGTTGCCGACGCAGGCCATCACGAATTCGGCACCTTGCGCCGCCGCCGCCGGGGTGGGGGCGGCCCGGCCGCCGTGTTCGACTGCCCATCTTTCCGCCTTTGCCAGCGTACGGTTGTAGACCGTGATCTCATGCCCGGCCTTCGCCAGATGCCCGGCCATGGGGTATCCCATCACCCCAAGCCCAAGAAACGCAACCTTCGCCATAGCTTCCCCCCGCCTGTCCGATCCGTTAACCTGCCCAGCCATAACCAATCCTTCCCGACGGTCAAGTTCGCAGGGGCTTCGATGATCACCGCTTTCCGCTGGCTGCTGCGGATTTTCGCCGCGCTGGCCGTGCTCGGTCTCGCCACCGTGCTGATCGGCTATTATTTCCTGTCGCGTTCGATCCCCGACTACAACAGCGGTTACCGCACCGCGGGCATTTCGGCCCCGGTCGAGATCGTGCGCAACAACGCCAATGTGCCGCATATCTTCGGCGAGACCGACGCCGATGTGTTCTTCGGCCTCGGATTCGCCCATGCGCAGGACCGGCTGTGGCAGATGACACTGACGCGCCGCACCGCGCAGGGGCGGCTGTCCGAGATTTTCGGCCCCCGCACGCTCGCCATCGACACGCTGATGCGCAGGCTCGACCTCTATACCCTCGCCACCCGCTCGGTCGAGGCGCAGGACGCGCCGACCCGCGCCGCGCTCGAAGCCTACTCCCGGGGCGTCAACGCCTGGATCGCGCAGGTGAACGAGGGCGCCCTGGGCCGCGGCGCGCCCGAGTTCTTCCTGTTCCCGCCCGATATCGCCGTCTGGCAGCCCGCCGACAGCATCGCCATCGTCAAGCTGATGGGGGTGCAGCTGTCGGGCCATCTGGCGGCCGAGGTGCTGCGGGCGCGGGTCTCGCTCTTGCTGCCCGAGGGACGGGTGCGCGACATCCTGCCCGACGATCCGGGCGAGGGCGTGGCCGCCCTGCCCGATTACGCATCGCTGTTTCCGGGGCTGTTTCCCGACCGCGACCGCGCGCAGGCGGCGCTTGCCGCGCCCGCGGGCGGGCTTTCACCCTTCCCGACGCTGGCCCATGCCGGGGCCTCGAACGCCTGGGCGGCGGCGCCGGGCCGCTCGGCCGCCGGGGGCACGCTGCTGGCGAACGACCCGCATCTGGGCTTCACCGCGCCCTCGGTCTGGTATCTCGCCCGGTTGCAGTTGCAGTCGGGCGGCGTGATCGGCGGCACCATCCCGGGCGTGCCGGTGGTGCTGATCGGGCGTTCGGCCGATCTGGGCTGGGGGCTGACGTCATCCTACATGGACGACCAGGACCTGATGATCGAGCAGGTGAACCCCGACAACCCCGGGGAATATCTGACCCCCGAAGGCTGGGCCGCGTTCGAGACCCGCCGCTCGATCGTCACCGTGAAGGACGCCGATCCGGTCACCGTCACGCTGCACTGGACGGAAAACGGCCCCGTCCTGCCGGGCTCGCATTACGACCTCGGCTCGATCACGCCGCCCGGCCATGTCGCGGCGCTGTCCTGGACCCTGCTGGGCGGCGAGGATACGTCGATGACCGCCGCCATGCGGCTGATGACCGCGCGCAACGTCGAGGAAGGGATCGCCGCCGGGGAACTGTTCGTCGCGCCGTCGCAGAACGTGATGCTGGCGGATGCGGACGGCATCGCCATGCAGACCATCGGCCACATGCCCGCGCGCCACCCGGAGCATCAGAGCCGGGGCCGCATCCCCGCCCCGGGCTGGATCGCGGAAAACCGCTGGCAGGGGGTGATGCCCTATGCCGAAAACCCCCGCTTCGTGGCGCCGGAAAGCGGCATCCTCGGCAACACCAACAACAAGCCGGTCGATCGGCCGTTCCCGGCGCATGTCTCGCACCTCTGGGGCGACAGCCAGCGAATCCAGCGCTGGCTGCGGCTGATGCGCACCCGCGAGGTGCACACCCGCGACAGTTTCATCGAGGCGCAACTGGATACCGTCAGCAACGCGGCCCGGGTGCTCTTGCCGCTGGTGGCCGCCGACCTGTGGTTCACGGCCGAACCCGCCCCCGAGGGCACGCCCGAGCGGCTGCGGCAGCGGGCGCTGGCGCTGCTGGCCGAGTGGAACGGCGAGATGAACGAGCACCTGCCCGAGCCGCTGATCTACAAGGCATGGATGCTGAAACTTCAGGACCGGCTGATCCGCGACGAGCTGGGGCCCTTGGCCGACGCCTTCACCCACCCCGACCCGGTGTTCATCGAACGGGTGTTCCGCGACACCGGCGGCGCCGGGGTCTGGTGCGACATCATCCAGTCCTCGCCCGTCGAGACCTGCCCGGAGATCGCCCGGATGGCGCTCGACGAGGCGCTGATCTGGCTGGGGGAACGGTTCGGCGGCAGTATCGAAAGCTGGCGCTGGGGCGACGCGCATCAGGCGACCCACGATCACGGCGTACTGGGCGAAGTGCCGGTGGTGCGGCATCTGGTGAACATCCGCCAGTCGACCTCGGGCAGCGACCACACGCTGATGCGCGGCCGCACGAGGGGCGGCGACGGCCGCGACGCCTTCCACAATATCCACGGCGCGGGCTTCCGCGGGGTCTACGACTTCGCCGACCCCGACAGTTCGGTGTTCGTCATCTCGACCGGCCAGTCGGGCCACCCGCTTTCACGCCATTACGACGATCTGGGCGAGCTGTGGCGGCGCGGCGAATACATCCCGATGTCGCTCGACACCGAACTGGCCCGCGCCGCCGCGGTGGGGGTGACTCGGCTCCTGCCGTGACGCGAGGTCCGCGCCTCCTTCCGGCACGGACCATCGGGCCGGGGGGGATACAGAACCCCCGCCGATCATATTTCGCCTTGATGAAAATATCCTCGGGGTGAGCCGCACCCGGAAAAGCGGCCAGTGGCAGGTTTTCGGCGGCGAACGATCGGCCGCAGGCCAAGAGGGGGCAGACAGCCCCCTTTTCCCTTTCCACCCATGCCCCCGGCGTCAGGGGATGATGCGGGTATATTTGATCCCGGCCAGCGTCGCCCCGGCGATCAGACCCGACTGGCCGAACACCATGGCGATCACCGGCGCGATCTCGGCGGTTTCCTTGCCGATGCTCGCCCCCTGGTCCGGCAGCGCGTAGCGCGCATCCGCCCCGAGCCCCCAGCCGTCCGAGCGGCGGAAGTCCGCCAGCGCCGGTTCGGTCATGAAGAACAGCGCATGGGCATATTGCTGCGCGCCGATCTGGAAGCCGACCGTGGCCCGGGTGGCCGAATAGTAATCGACCGAGATGTCGTTGATCCGCAGCGCGCCCCGGCCATAGCCGCCGCCGATGCCCAGGCCCGCCTCGGTCACCAGCGGGATATAAAGCACACCATAGGCATTGTTCGCCAGTTCCCGCGTGCCGGGATAGCGCGAGAACAGGAAGTCGCGCGTGGCATCGACCCGCGCGTCGATCGTCTGGGAACCGCGGCTGCCGATGCCGTTGCCGCAGGCCCCGGCCAGCAGGAAGGATGCCCCGGCGCCCGCGATCAACCCGCGTCTGGTAAAGCTGTTCATGTGGCTGCTCCGCCTTGTGTTGCGGGCATTCTGTGGCCCGTTCGCGCGCATATTAGCGCGAAACACCGGGCCTGTCACCCTTCCGCGCCGCAATCAGGCCAGTGCCCGCGTCACCAGTTCGCGCGCGGCCATGCCCGGGCGGGCCCCCAGCCGCCCGGCGGCGCGATTGCAGGCCGAAAGCACGCCATCAAGCCAGGTCGAGCGCGCCTCGCCGATCCGGGCCGAACCGGCCGCGACGGTGGCGGCGGCGATTTCCCGCGCATCCAGGGGCGGCAGGCGCGTGGTCGCGGCGCCGCCCGCGTCGTTGAACAGCGCCAGCGCCGCATCCACCCGCAATGCGTTCGCCGGGTCGGTGCCGAACAGCGCCCCGTGCGAGCCGGTGACGACCACCTGTCCGGCATCCTCCGGCATGACCAGCGAGGCGGAATCGATCAGGACAAGCGCCCGCGCCGCCCCTTCCGGGTGCAGCACCTGCCGCGCCTCGCGCAACTCGGGCGCGTGGCCCGTGGGCGGAATGGCGGCGGCAAGCCGCCGGGCGGCCTCGGCGCAGCCCATGCCGGGGCGCACGCCCAGCGCGCGGGCCGGGGCGTTCGCGGCCGAGATCACCCCCCGGGCCAGCATCGCGCCCGCGTCGCCGATGGGCGCGCTTGCATGGGCCACGGCGGCGGCGGCAAGGCCGGTGTCCCCGGCCCAGTCCAGCCCCGCCACCCCCGCGCCGCCGCCCGCGTCATGCAGCACCACCGCCCGGCACCCCAGCGCGCGGGCGAGCGACGCCGGATAAAGCCCGCCGTGCGAGCCGCTGACCACCACCCGGCCCGCCGCCCCGGCGCCTGCCTTGGTGATGCTGTCCGCAAGCAGCGGCGTGGCGTCAGGCAATCCGGTCCCCCTTCTTCACCTGCACCGCGCGGCTGTCGGCGGCGGGCAGCATCTTTGCCGGGTCGCGGGTCACCACCACGTCGAGCACTGCGGGGCCGTCGGCCGCCAGCGCCGCGCGCAGCGCCCCCGCGAGCGCCCCCGGCTCCTCGACCCGGATCCCGGTGCAGCCCAGCGCCTGCGCGGCACTCGCATAGTCTGTTTCCGCAAGGTCCGAGGACTGATAGGCCCCCTCGCCATACATCAGGTGCTGGAGCGCCTTGACATAGCCCGAGGCGGCGTTGTTCACCACGATCACCACCAGCGACAGGCCCAGCCGCCGGGCGGTCTCCAGCTCGCCCAGCACCATGTTGAAGCCGCCGTCGCCGGTCAGCGCGACCACCGCGCGTTCGGGCGCCGCCAGCCGCGCGCCGATCGCACCGGGCAACCCGTAGCCGATCGAGGCGAACCCCCGGTCGGGCACGAAGCCGCGCCCGGTGCGGCGGCTGTCGTAAAGCAGCCCGCCCCAATGCGCCGCGAAACCGCCGTCGGCGATCAGGATCGCGTCCTCGGGCAGTTCCGCGTTCAGCGTACCCATCAGACGGCCCATCGACACCGGCACTTCATCGCTTTCCAGCCGCTCGCGGGCCATCTCGCGCCATGCCGTCATGCGGGTGGTCACTTCCGCAAGCCATGCGGCGCGGGCCCCGGGCCGGGGTGCGTCAGCCAGTGCGGCGGCCAGATCGCGCAGCCCCTCGCGCGCGTCGCCCCAGAGCGGCACCGTGGGGCGGTAGGTGCGGCCGATCTCCTCGGCCACGCTGTCCAGATGGATCAGCACCTTGCCCGGCGCGGGCACGGTGTAGCGTTTCGTGGCGATCTCGCCCAGCTTGCAGCCGACCACCAGCAGGCAGTCGCTTTCCTCGATCAGCCCGTTGGCGATCCGGTCGTAACGGCCGAACAGCCCGGCCGACAAGGGGCTGGTGCAGGGGATCGCGCCCTTGCCGCTCATGGTATGCGCCACCGGAATCCCCGCCGCCCCGGCCAGAGCGGTCAGTTCGGGCGCGGCCTGCGAGATATGCACCCCCCCGCCCGCAAGGATCAGCGGCCGTTCCGCCGCCGCCAGCAGCGCGACGGCCTGCGCCAGCCCCTCCGCATCGGGCCGGGCGCGCAGCGCCGGGGCGGACTGGTAGCGCGGGTCGGCGTCGAACTCGTCCGGGGCGAAGGGATGCGTGCCGTGGCTGATGTCCTCGGGCACGATCAGCACCGCCGGGCCGGGACGGCCGGTGGTCGCCACGGTAAAGGCCCGGCGCACCAGTTCCGGGATGCGGTGGATCGCCTCGACCCGGATCACCTCTTTCGCCGCCGGGCGCAGGATGTCGGCCTGCCGCGTCTCCTGCGTCATGTTCTTCCAGGCGTGGTCGCGGTGGGTATCGCCGACGATGGCCACCAGCGGCGAGCCGGCGTTCAGCGCCTCGACCAGCCCGGTGACCAGGTTGGTCGCCCCCGGCCCCAGCGTGGCATCGACGACCCCGACCCGGCCCGAGACCTTGGCATAGGCATCGGCCGCGAACACGCCGCAGCGTTCGTCGTTGATCAGGTGATGCCGCAGCCCCAGCCGCCGCGCCGCGTCGTAGAACGGCAAAAGCTGGAAGCCGCCCATGCCGAATATCGGCCCCGCCCCGTGCGCCAGCAGCATCCGCGCCAGCGCCTCGCCCCCCGTCATCGCGTTGGTCATCGCATCCTTCCCAGTTTTCAGGTGATCCGGTAGCCCAGCACCCTGGGCAACCAGAGCGCGAGGTCCGGGAATATCACGACCAGAAGCATGGCCACGAACATCGCCACCACCATCCAGCCGACCCAGCGGAAACTTTCCTCGATGGGGATATTGGCGATCTTCGACGTGACCATGAGGTTGACGGCCACGGGTGGCGTCACCTGTCCGATGGCCACGTTCATCGCCATGATCACCCCGAACCAGACCGAGGACCAGCCGAAGGCGTGGACGATGGGCATCAGCAGCGGCACGGTGATCAGGTAAAGCGACACCCCGTCCAGCACCATGCCGCCCAGCAGCAGCAGCGCCATGACGATGGCCAGGATCACCCATTCGTTGCCGCTGACCGACAAGAGCCCGTCGGCCATGGCGCGGAAGGCACCCATCGTCGCCCCCGCCCAGGCGAACAGCCCGGCAAGCGAGATCACGATCATCACCACGCCCGAGATGCGCGAGGCATCGACCAGCGCGCCGTAGATCTCGCGCAGGCCCATGGTGCGATACATCACCACGCCGACGAACAGCCCGTAGAACACCGCCACGACCGCGGTCTCGGTCGGCGTGAACAGGCCCGAGCGCAGGCCGCCGAGGATGATGACCGGCGCCATCAGCCCCGGCAGCGCCCGGCGGAAGGCGGGCCAGAACGGCGGGCGGACATGGTTCTCGCCCGCACCGAAACCGTGGCGGCGGCTGAGCATCACCGCGGGCACCGCGATCGCCGCGCCGACCATCAGCCCCGGCACCAGCCCGGCGGCGAACAGCGCGCGCAGATCCATCCCCGGCACGATCACCGAATAGATGATCATCGCGATCGAGGGCGGGATCAGGATCGCGGTCGAGGCGGTCGAGGCGATCACCGATGAGGTGAAGCCCTTGGGGTAGCCCGCCTTGACCATCGAGGGCAGCATGACCGTCATCACCGCCGCCGCATCGGCGGGGCCGGAACCGGACATGCCGCCCATGATCATGCAGACGATGATCGCCACCAGCGCCAGCCCGCCCCTGCGCGGGCCGATCATCGCCTGGGCGAACTCGACCAGCCGCCCGGCCACGCCGGAACGTTCGAACACCATGCCGGTCAGGATGAACAGCGGAATGGCGATCAGCGGGTATTTCGCCACCGCCGCATAGCTGTTCGGCCCGATCATGCCGAGCGCCACCATGTCGAGCCCGATCACGATCCCCACGGCACCGGCAAGGCCCAGCGCCACGGCGATGGGGCTGCCGATCAGCATCAGCACCAGAAAGGTCAGCAACAATGCGATATTGGCGTCGATCATCGCTGCCGCCCCCCTTGCCCGCCGCCGCGCCAGCGCCGCGATGGCCGCAGCGTGGCCCAGGCCCGGCCGAACACCCGCAGCAGGATCGCCAGCGCGAGGATCGGCAGCCACATGGTATAGATCCAGGTCGGATAGCCGAGGCCGGGCGAGGTCTCGCCCCAGCGCCATTCGTCATAGCTGACCGCGGCGCCGTAATACAGGATCAGCGAGAACATCGCCGTCGTCGCGGCCAGCGTCACCAGTTCCGCGATCCAGCGCGTGAGCGGCCGCATCCGGTTGAGGAAGAAGGTGATGCGGATGTGCTCGTTGCTGGCGAAGGCCGCCGAGGCGCCGACGAAGGTCATGAAGGCGAGCAGGAAGACCGAGAATTCCTCGGTGAAGGCAAAGGAATAGTTGGTGGCATAGCGCACGATGACATTGCCGAAGGAGATCAGGCAGATGATCGCCATGGCGGCGGCGCCCAGCGCCTCCTCGACCTTGACCGAAACGATGGTATGGGCGGTGCCGGTGTCGTCGGGCGGCCCGGCCTCGGGGCCGGGATCACGGGGTTCGGTCGTCATGCGCGGAGATCCGTTCCGGGGGAAAGGCGCGCGCCCCGGCCGGGGCGCGCGCCGGGGTGTCAGCGGTTGGCGATCGACTCTTCGGCCAGCGTCACCAGATCGTCGCCGATCCGGTCGCGCCAGGCGTCGTAGACCGGGCGGGTGGCCTCGACAAAGGCGGCACGTTCCTCATCGGTCAGACGGGTGATGGTCACGCCCTTGGCCTCGATCTCGTCGATCAGGTGCTGATCGTCGTCGGTCAGGCCCTTGCGGGCGACCTCGACCCCGTGCGCACCCGCGTCGATGGCCGACTGCCGCACGATTTCCTGATCCTCGGGGGTGAAGCTGTCCCAGACCTGCTGGTTGACGACGAAGATCAGCGGGTCGGCCAGATAGCGCCACAGCGTCACGTGGCTTTGCCCGACCTCGTGCATGTTCAGCACCGAGTAGATCGTCAGCGGGTTCTCCTGCCCGTCCACCGCGCCGGTGGTCAGCGCGGGCTGGGCGTCGGCCCAGCTCATCTGGGTGGGGTTCGCGCCCAGCGTGGTGTAGATGTCGCTGAAGATGGGCGAGCCCACGACCCGCATCTTCAGGCCCTGCATGTCCGCCGGGGTGCGGATCGCCACGCGCGAGTTGCTGACCTCGCGGAAGCCGTTTTCGGCCCAGGCCAGCGGCACCACCTCGTTCTCCTGGATGATCTCGAAGATCCGCTCGCCCACCGGGCCTTTCACCAGCGCGTCGATGGCCTCGTAATCGGGCATCAGGAACGGCAGCGAAAAGACGTTGAGTTCGGGGATCTGCGGCGACCAGTTGATGGTCGAACCCACCGCCATGTCGATCACCCCGCGGCGGATCGCGGTGAACTCGCGGGTCTGGTCGCCCTGCACAAGCTGGACGCCGGGATAGACCTGCATCCTGATCCTTCCGTCGGTGCGCTCGGCCACCAGTTCGGCCCAGGTCTCGGCGGCGATGCCCCATGGGAAGGGCGCGGGGACCACGGTCGAGACGCGGTATTCGTCCTTGTAGTCCTGCGCCTCGGCATCGGCCAGGCCGAGCGTGGCCAGCGCCGCCGCGGCGAACGTCAATGAGCGTAGCATGGTCATGTCGTTTCTCCTCCCGTCAGTCGTTTTAGGTTGTGTCGCGGCGGGTTCCTCATCCCGCCGGTTCCGGTCTCGCGGCGGACGGGCAAAGCGCCCGCGCGGCCGCCACGATCATATCGGCGCTGACCCGCGCGCGATCTTCAAGCCCCGGCGCATAGGCGACCGGAATGCGCGGCGCCCCCAGCCGCCGCACCGGCGTCTTGAGGTCGTGATGCAGCGCCTCGGCCGCGCTGGCCGCGATCTCGGCGCCGAAACCCGCGACCGAGACGGCCTCCTGCACCACCAGCAGCCTGCCGGTGCGGATGACCGAATCGAACACCGTATCGCGGTCCCATGGCCAGAGGGTGCGCAGGTCGATCACTTCGGCCTCGATCCCCTCGGCGGCCAGCGCCTCGGCCGCCTTCACGCAGACGTGCCGCATCGCCGACCATGTGACCACGGTCAGCGCATCGCCCTGCCGCACCACCTCCGCCTGCCCGAGCGGCACGAGGTGTTCCCCGTCCGGCACCTCGCCCTCCAGCCCCCAGAGGTTCTTGTGCTCCATATACACCACCGGATCGTCGCAGCGGATCGCGGCTTTCAGAAGCCCGAGGTTGTCGGCGGGCGTCGAGGGCGCGACCACGACGAGGCCGGGGATATGCGCATACCACGCCTCCAGCGACTGCGAATGCTGCGCTGCGGACGACCGCCACATCCCCACCGGCTCGCGCACCACAAGGGGCACCCGCATCTGGCCGCCGAACATGAAGCGCGCCTTGGCGGCCTGGTTGACCAGTTCGTCAATCGCGCAAAGGGCGAAGTCGGAGAACCGCATCTCCACCACCGGGCGGGTACCGGTCATGGCCGCACCCACGGCGGCGCCCATGATGCAGGCTTCGGAGATCGGGGTATCGGCGATGCGGTCCGCGCCGAACATCTCCTGCAAGCCGCGATACTGGCCGAAGACGCCGCCCCGGCCGATGTCCTCGCCCAGCGCCCAGATATCGGGATCGCGGGTCATTTCCTCGATCAACGCCCGGCGTCCGGCTTCGAGATAGGTCAGGTTCGGCATCAGTAAGCCCTTTCTCGCGGGTCGCCCACGTCCTGCACATCGGCCATGGCGGCGGCCGGGTCGGGCCAGTCGGTGGCGCGGGCCGTCTGTGCTATGTCACGCATCTCGGCGCGGGCGGTGTCGCGGGCTTCCGCCCGCTTGGCCCCGTCCACGCCCGCCAGCGCCAGCGCCGCGTCGAGCCGGGCAATGGGGCAGGTCTCGCGCGCCCGCTCGACCTCGGCCGCGTCGCGGTAGGCGGCCGGATCGACCGAGGTATGGCCGGTCAGCCGGTAGGTCCGGCAATGCAGAAAGCGCGGCCCCTCGCCCGCGCGCATCGCGGCAATGGCGGCGCGGGCCGCCGCCTCGACCGCGAAAATGTCGTTGCCGTCCACGCTTTCGGCCGGGATGCCCAGCGATTCCGCCCGTGCGGCCGGCCCCGGGCCCGCGGTCATCGCCGAGGTGCGGGTGGTGGCGGACCATTCGTTGTCCTCGCACACGAACAGCACGGGCAGCCCGAACACCGCCGCCCAGTTCAGCCCTTCGAGGAACGGCCCCCGGTTCACCGCCCCGTCGCCGAAGATACAGGCGGTCACCCGGTCCGAGCGGCGCAGCTTCTGCGCGTGCGCCGCCCCCGCCGCGATGGGGATGTTCGCCCCGACCACGCCGTTCGCCCCCAGCATCCCCACCGAAAAATCGGCGATATGCATCGAGCCGCCCTTGCCGCCGCAGGTGCCGCCCGCGCGGCCGAACAGCTCGCGCATCATGGCCAGCGGATCGGCGCCCTTGGCCAGCGTATGGCCATGACCGCGATGGGTGGACAGAAGCAGGTCGTCACGGTCAAGCACGGTGCAGACACCTGCCGCCACCGCTTCCTGCCCGACGGAAGGATGGATCGCGCCCAGCACCACCCCGTCCTTCTGCCCGGCGATCGCCTCTTCCTCGAAGGCGCGGATGCGCCACATCAGATGCAGGTGCGCAAGCGCCCTTTCGTGATCCAGATTGGCACTCATGCCTGGGCCTCCGCCTCGCTGCGCGGCCTGAACGCGGTCTCGCGCCGGCCGAATTCATGATCGAGATGCGCCGCCTCCTGCTGCAAGGCGGCGACCAGTTCGGCGCGGCGGGCCTCGCCCATCCGCTCGCGGATCGCGGCAATGGAAAGCGCGGCCAGAACCCGGCCGTCCGCCCCCCGCACCGGCACGCCGAGCGCCATCATCGCGCCGACGATCCGCCCGTCGTTCAGGGCATAGCCGCGTTCCTGCGTGGTCGCGACCATCGCCGCCAGATCCTTGCACCCGAAACCCGCGAAATCGCGCCGCGCTTCCTCGCCGGTCGCCAGCACCCGGGCGATGTCGGCCTCGCCCTGGAACGCCAGCAAAGCCAGCGACCCGGCACCGATCCCCAAGGGCCGCCGGTCGCCGATATCCAGCGTGAGCGTGCGGATCGGGTAGGAGCCGGTGCAGCGGTCGAGGCAAAGCGCCTGATCGCCGTCGCGGATCGACAGATACACCGTGTCGCCGGTGGCGGCGGCAAGCCGCATCAGCCCCGGCCGGGCGAGATCGGCGATATGGAACCGCCGCGCGGCGGCCCCCAGCGCGAACAGCCCGTAGCCCAGCCGGTAAAGCCGCGCGCCCTCGTCATACTCCACGTAACCCACATCCACGAGCGCCCCGATCAGCCGGTGGACCGTGGCCTTGCCCAGCCCGACCGCCGCGGTCACATCCGCAAGCCGCATCCCCGCCGCCGCGCCCTCGGCCAGCGCCTGAAGCACATGCGCCGCACGCCCGATGGTCTTGACCGAAGCCTGCGCCTCGCCGCTGGTCATGCGTGTCCCCCCTTTGCGGTTTCTCCGGACCGGCGACCTTCGTACGGGCCGTCTTGTTCCGCCTGATGAAACCCATGATGATCTAAATTGGAACTTTCGCACCTGTCAAGCGGGCAACCGCGCAGGAATGCGGACGGGTTGTCCGTCCGGCCAGCCGTCTTGCCTCCACCACGCCCGCCTGCGTAACTGTCGGCCAGCACAAACACGGAGCCTTGCCATGAAACTCGTCCGCCTCGGAGCGCCCGGCGCCGAAATCCCCGCCCTGCTCGACGCCGAAGGCCGCTACCGCGACCTCTCGGCCCATGTCGCCGATATCGACGGCGCGGCACTTGCGGATCTTGCCCGCCTTGCCGCGCTCGACCCCGCCGACCTGCCGCTGGTCGAGGGCACCCCCCGGATCGGCCCCTGCGTCGGCCGGGTGGGGAAATTCGTCTGCGTCGGGCTCAACTACGCCGATCACGCGGCCGAATCCGGGATGGCGGTCCCCGCCGAACCCATCCTGTTCATGAAGGCCACCAGCGCGATCTGCGGCCCGAACGACGATGTGCTGATCCCGCGCGAATCGGAAAAGGCCGACTGGGAGGTGGAACTGGGCGTGGTGATCGGCCGCGAGGCGCGCTACGTCGATGAGGCCGATGCACTCGATCACGTGGCGGGTTATTGCGTGGTCAACGACGTGTCGGAACGCGCCTTCCAGGCCGAACGCGGCGGACAATGGACCAAGGGGAAAAGCGCCGACACCTTCGGCCCCATCGGCCCCTGGCTGGTGACCCGGGACGAGGTGCCCGACCCGCAGGATCTATCGTTGTGGCTGGAGGTGGACGGGCGGCGCTATCAGGACGGCTCGACAAGGACGATGGTGTTCGGCGTCGCACATCTGGTCAGCTACATCAGCCGGTTCATGAGCCTGCAACCCGGCGACGTGATCGCCACCGGCACGCCGCCGGGCGTCGGCATGGGCCAGAAGCCGCCGGTGTGGCTGCGGGAGGGACAGGTGATGCGGCTCGGCATCGACGGGCTGGGTGAGCAGTGCCAGCAGGTGGGGCGGGCCTGAGCGATCCGGCCGCGGCACCCCGTGGTAGATGGGCCAGGGGGGCGTCCGCCCCCCTCTTGCTTCGCAGTTCACCCCCGAGAGTATTTCGGGCAAGATGAAGATTATCAGGATTTTTCGCCTTCTTCGGCCCCATAAACATCCCCGCCAGAGACTCCCCAACGAACCGCTTTCAGAACGCCGACGGATGTACCCTTTCCCCGGCACCGCCAGACAGCCCTTGCGCCCGCCTTCTGTCCGCGCCAGAGTGGCGCCGTTCTCAGGGCGGGGCGGAATTCCCCACCGGCGGTATGCGGGCCATGCGCCCCGCAAGCCCGCGAGCGCCCCGGTCTCCGGGGGTCAGCAGATCAGGTGCGATGCCTGGGCCGACGGTCACAGTCCGGATGGAAGAGAAGGCATGGGGGCGCGTCCGCCGGGCGCGCGGCCATGTGTGATCGCCTTGGGTGACGTGTCTGGTCATGCAAAGGAGATCACGATGACACACACCCGTTTCGCTTTCGTCAAGGCCGGATGGCACGCCGATATCGTCGATCGGGCGCTGGAGGGGTTTTGCGAAATCATTCCCGCCGCGCAGGTCGACGTGTTCGACGTACCGGGCGCGTTCGAACTGCCGCTCATGGCCCGCGACCTTGCCGCGACCGGCCGCTACGCTGCCGTTGCCGCTGCCGCCTTCGTGGTCGACGGCGGCATCTACCGCCACGATTTCGTCGCCCGCACCGTGGTCGAGGGGCTGATGCGCGCCGGGCTGGACAGCGGGGTGCCGGTGCTGTCGGTCTCGCTCACGCCGCACCACTACCAGGAGACCGCGCATCACAACGCGATCTTCCGGGCGCATTTCGTGGAAAAGGGCCGCGAGGCAGCACAGGCGGCGCTTCAGGTCGCGAAGACCCGTGCCCGGATCGCCGCCTGACGGGCAGGCGGCAGGGGTACGAAAAACCCGACGCGAGGGGCTTGCAAGCCCCGCCGATTGGGTCTATTCCCCGCCTCCGACGGCGCTGCGGTAGCTCAGTGGTAGAGCACTCCCTTGGTAAGGGAGAGGTCGAGAGTTCAATCCTCTCTCGCAGCACCATTTTTCCCTTTCAGATCAGCCGCTTGTGGGGTCGCGTTTTTCATCGAAAACGTGACCCGGCAGAACATGGCAGGAACAGAGCCCGCCGTGGCACCGGCGGATTGCACAAATCCCGCACAGTCCCGCTCGGGGTGTTGTAGGGGGGGACCACCTTCTGGACAAACGGGGGTTGGGTGTCGTGACGGCGCAAGGCTTTGATACAGCGGGAGAAAGCGGCGGGCAGCCCCGGAGGGTGCGATGCAAGTGAGGTCGTGAAAACAGCCGAAAGCTGACACCGAGCGCGCAGCGGCTTGCATGAACTTGCAGAAACCGCGCAACGGCTAGCATCCAGCTATCATTGGAGAAATAGGCAGGTGTGGCGCTTCGGCGGGGCGCCGTTGGCCTGGTCGGCGCTGGTGCAAGGTGGGAAGTCGGTTCCCACCTTGTCCATTTCAGCCGCGACGCCGTCAACGCATTGCATGGTAACGGTTTTTCAAGGGCGCGCCGAAATGGACAGAGAGGCCGAGGTGGGAACTGGCAAAATGTCAGGATATGCCCTGGACGCCCGATCCTGACACCCCGGCGCGGCGGCGCTACCGAAGCTCGGGCTCGGGGCCGACGGCGATGATCAGGCCGAGCTCGGACAGCATAGGCTGCACCAGCCCGGGGTCGAGCAGGTAGATATCGATGCCGTCCAGGATGCGGCCGTGGCCAGCATCGGCGCGGGATGAATCGAGTGCGCCCGGGGCGCGCGCTTGCACAGCCACTCGTAGAGCCGGTCCATGTAGGGCGGCCCGCGATCCTCGGGCAGTTCGACACGCACGCGCACCGGATAGAAACGCTCGTCCTCGTATTGCTTCCGGGATCGGCCATGACGGCGGGAGGCCGACATCACAGGCCCGCGGTGACGATGAGCTCTGCCCGCGCACCGGCGGCGTCGTTGCGGTGGCCGATCGTGTAGCTGGTGGTGACCGGCTCGATCCGCGCCCAGGCGAACATGGTGCGGATCTCCGGCACGTCGTTGATTGACAGGATGAAGCCGCCGCTGATCCCGGCCAGCTGGTCGGCGAGGCGCTGGAAATCGGCGCGCTCGAACATCTGTTTGCCGTAGTCGTTCTCACAACCCCAATAGGGCGGGTCCAGATAGAACAGGGTGCCCGGCCCGTCGTAGCGGCGGATGAATTCGGCATAGTCCAGGCACTCGATCACCACACCCGCGAGACGGCTGTGCAGGTCCTCGAGCATCGGCTCGAGCGCGGTCAGGTTGAACCGGCCCGGCCGGGTCTTGTCGACGCCGAAATTCCTGCCCGAGACCTTTCCGCCGAACGCCGTCCGCTGGAGGTAGAGGAACCGCGCTGCGCGTTCGAGGTCGGTGAGCGTGGCGGGATCGGTCCTGACCAGGCGCTCGAACTCCGCCCGCGTCGTCAGCCCGAATTTGAGCACGTCGAGGAACTGGACGTAGTGGCGCTGCAGAATGCGGAACAGCGTGGCGATGTCGCGGCCGCGGTCGTTGATGACCTCGGCCCTGGGCCGCGTCGAGCGGCGCAGGAACACGCCGCCCATGCCGACGAACGGCTCGCAATATGTCGTGCAGGGGGTGGCGTCGATCAGGCCGCAGAGGCGCTTCGCCAGATTGCGTTTGCCGCCCAGCCAGGGCGCGACGGGGGAGACGGGAGAGACGGGGGTGAGCACCGGATGTTCCTGTCGTTCGCAACAAGTGGTGCGAACATAGCATGAACATCCGAAAAGGCGAGCGCGACGATTGGTCTGTGCTTCTCGTCAGGCATCACGTGTCACGATGGCCGGGGGCGCTCGACGGCGTAGCAGATGTATGCCCACCTGTCGCGAAAATCCTCGATCGCCTGAAGCCGGTATTCTTCCGTTTGCCCTCTGGATTGTGCATATGCGTCGAGGATCAGCTCATGCACCAACGGGTCTGTTGCCCCCAGATCGTCGAGTTGGGTGACGAGCGGATAACCCTCCTGACGGCGCAGCATCACGAACTCCGCGACTTCTGAAATCTTGGCGCAGAACTCCTTCAACCCGCCGTCGTCGGCGTTCGATGGGCCTGCGACCATTGAGGCCAAGGCGAAACAGATCGCGCGGGCGGCGAGTTCGAGAGTGGTCTTGGGTTTGCGTGGCATCAGTTGCCTATCTCAGGTAGGGCTGAAAGCGAAGCTGATCTGCCCTGTGAGGCCATTGTTCAGGCGGAACGAGCTATAAAGGGTTTTCTGGACATTGTTCATTGTCAGGATCATCGTCCCCGTCTGACCATCGCTGCATGTCATCGGCACCGTGACCGACACGCCGTTCCCGGCTTGGTCGGTGAGGATGCTCTGGCATGTCCATCCTGCGGGGCTTGCCACCTCGACGATCGTGCGGCCGCTTGGCATCTCGCCGATCACGGATCCTGCGATCGGGTCGCCATTGCTCAGTTGGCCTGCGCCTCCGACACCGCCGCTACAGGCGGACAGGATGGCGAATGCGGGGATCAACGGGGTAAACGCCTTGAACATTGGTGAGCCTTTCGCATTACGGTGCCCTGCAGAAGTAGACTACCCGGCCGACGACATGCAACTCGTCAGCCATTTCGGGACCAACGGTCTCGACTGGACAACCCTCGTCGGCATTGTCGGAAACCAGCTCCAGTCGTCCGTCGATGCGCCAGCGTGCGCGCTTGACCAAGAGCTGATCGCAGACGTTGAAGACGTAGATGCAGCCGTGCGCCACGTCGCGCTGACTGTGATCGACGACGAGGATTGCCCCGTCGGGGATCGTCGGCTTCATGCTGGTGCCGCGCGCGAAGATGATCGAGCAGCGATCCGGCACTGCACCCAGGTCGCGCAGAAATCTCCGCCCGAATGCAATGATCTCGTTCGCATCTTCCGAACCAGTAGCAGCACCGTGACCGGCGGAGGCACGCACCTCGGTGTAGACGGGTAGGCGGACGAAATCCGCACCGGATTCCCCACCATCTGAAAGCCAAGGCCCTGTCATCAGCCTTTCTTGCAGTTTGCGCATCTGGTGCGTTGCGACAAGATCACCCTCCCCGAACGCAATCTCGTCCAGTTGAATCCCCGCAGCAGCAGCAATCTTCGCGGCATTGGTGAACGACGCTGTTGAGGTTTTTGACGTGTATTTATTCAAAGTTCCCAATGGGATACCCGTCTTCTCCACCATAGATGAGACGCCTCCACCGACCACAATGGCTTTGGCTATTCGCGCGCGCAGTCCGCCCTCATCGCCCAAATATGGTCGATACCCTCTATTTTTACCCATTTTAGAGTTGTCATTACCCATATTTTGACCTATCGTCCCATAAGAGGTTTCTACTTACCGCAGGTTCGAGAGGTTTTCATGGCGGCGCAAGACTTTCCTTTCCAGCCCGGCGCGATTCTGCATGACGCGGTTGTCGGGGCGTTCCGAGCGAGCGGCAGCGGTTTCGAGGCGTGGTGCGCGGAAAACAAGGTCAATCCGTCCGTCGCCCGAAGTGCGACATTCGGCCAGTCGCAGGGGCCGAAAGGGCGGGCGCTACTGGCGCGCATGATCAATGCGGCGGGCGCGGATATCGTCCGCACCGCCTATCTGTCGCGCCTGAAATCCCACATCTCCGACGTCCGCGACGGGGCAGCCTGATGTCCTCCGCGCCCGATTTCACCACCATGCCGCTCCCCGAACGGCTCGGGCGGTCCTTCTTGCTCATTCGTATCGTCCTTGATCTGGTTGTGAGGTCCTGGATGAAGGTGCCGGGGGGCGCTTCCGACGCTCCCCGGCGCCGCCAAGCTATCACGTGCCTGCCCATCGGCAAAGCCGGAGGGTTCGCATGATGTTCCGCCTTCGCTTTCTCCGCTCCACTTCGACCGCTGCCTCGGTGCCGGTGGAGCGTGAGCCCGCCAGCCCGCGCTTTTCCTCCCTGTCGGGCGCGGGCTGGCGCTGGCTGGTCCGGTTGAACCGGCGGATCGAGGACTGCTGGCTCGGTGACCTGCTGGGCGTGATCTCCCTGTTCGTCACCCTTGGAATATTGCTTGTCATCGGATGGGCCGTGCAGTGACCTCGACGTATCTTCCCGAACTCCCCCTCGACCTGATCGACGTTCCCAACGATCGCGCCCGCGCCCTCGACCCGGTTTGGGTCGAGGCGCTGGCGGCGATCATCGCCGGGCAGGGCCTGATCCACCCGATCACCGTGCGCGAGAGCGGTGCACGCTACAAGCTGGTTGCCGGGCGGCACCGCTTCGCGGCGATGCTCACCCTCGGCCGCGTCACCATCCCTGCCCGCCTCTCGGCCGCCGCCAGCAACGACGAGGCGCGGCTGGAGGAGGTGATGGAAAACCTCGGGCGCAACGATCTGATCGCGCTCGACCGTTGCCATCACCTCCACGAGCTGAAGCAGGTGTGGGAGCGGATGTATCCACAGGTCAAACACGGGGGTGATCGGAAGTCGATCAAGAGGAAAAGGTTGCCTCTTGATCCCGATCAGCCCGAAATCTTCGGGTTCGCGCGCGCCACAGCCGAAAAAATCGGCCTGTCCGAGCGTGCAATCAAGCTGGCCGTCACGATCTGGACGCGGCTGACCCCCGCTTCCCGACTGCGCCTGACCGACACCGATCTGGCCCGCAAGCAGACCGAGCTGAAGGTGCTGTCGGAGCAGAAGCCCGCGATGCAGGCGAAGATACTCGACCTGATCCTGGGCGACGCCCCCGTCGAGAATGTCGCGCAGGCGCTGGAGTATCTGCAGGCCGGTGCCGCACCCTCTGCCTCGGAAAAACGGTTCATTGCTGTTCGCAAGGCCCTCGACGCACTTGATGACAGCACCTTCGACGCCGTGGTTGCAGCCCATGAGGACCGGGTGATCGCCTCGCTCCAGCGGAGGGGGCGCATCTGATGGGCCTGCCGGTGGCACAGGATTATTTCACCGCGCGCGAGCTGGCCGAGATCGCCGCCAAGCGCGGGTTAGCCTGTTTTCCGGCAACGAAGCGCGGTGTCAACGATCTTGCCCGCCGCGAAGGCTGGGACCAGCTCCCCTCGTCGCTGGCCCGGCGCCGCACGGGGAGGGAAGGCGGCGGCGGGACCGAATACCACCGCTCGCTGCTACCCGAGAGGATGCAGGCCGCGATCGCGAGATATGCCGTGCAGTCCGAGTTGCAGGCCGCGCACGATGTGCAGGCCGAGGCCGACCGTCGCCAGATGGCCGCGCTCCGGGCCTCTACGCTCGGCGCTCATGCCCGAGCGGTGATGCAGGCCAGGGCGGAAATCCTGACCTCGATCGAGGGCTACGGGATATCGCAGGGGCAGACACGCGCCTGGGCGGTGGCCCGGTTCCTGGAGGCGCAGGACGCGGCGCGCGCCCGTCAGGAAATCGAGGCCCGGCGTGATCGTGATGCAATCCTGACGGAACGCGAGGCCGCATCGCTGTCGCAGCCGCTGCTGCTGACGGCCGCGGCGGGCTTTGCCCTGACCTCGGAAACGCTCGCCACCGCCAACGACCGGCGCGGGGCGCCGAAGGTGTCGCGCAGCACCCTTTACCAGTGGTTCAAGACCCGGGACGAGCGCGGACCCGTCGCCCTGGCCCCGACCCCGACCAAGGCGGCGCAGCCGATCCCGCCGGGGTTCGCGGGCTTCCTTCGCCACTATGCGATCGGATCGAAGCCTTCCGCAGCCGACGCCCTGGACGAATACATGAAGGAAGTGACCGACCCCGCGCTGGCTCTGACCATCGATCAGGTGCGCCATACCCTCCGGGCGAAGCTCAACAACATCGAGAAGCATATCGGCCGGGACCCGCCGTGCCGCGGTGCAGGACTTCACCACCGGGCTGGTGATCCGGCTGCGCGAGCGGCTGCGCGCGCTGTTCTCGGACACGATGTCCGATGCGGCCGCAGCCCGCGCGCGGGCCGTGCGGGATCAGCGGTTCCGGGATGCCGAGCCGGTGTCAGCACCGGAACGCAAGGTTCGCTTCGGCTCTGCGGTCCAGGCGGGATTTGCGGCCGGGCGCCGGGTCCATCTCGCACATGGCGTCGGCGCGGCCGGTGGCGCACCCCGCCAGATCGGGGGTGAGTGATGGCCTCGGATCCCATGCTCGCCCTCGCCCGGACATCATTTCCGATCGGGATGCCGGTCAAATACTACCCCGTCGACGGGGAGGCGCGGTTCATCCGGGCGAACATCCGGTCCGAGCCGTGGCGTCTCGGCCATGGCGCCATCGTCATCAAGATCACTGGCATCACCGGCTGCGTATCGGTCGAGCATCTGGAAAGGGTGATGGAGGGCCTCGCCCTCAACATCATCGCGCCCAACACGCCGGAGGCCCACGCGGCGGGCTGCACCTGTCCCGACCCGGCCGACCGGATGACCTGGTCGGGCGTCATGCTGTCCTGTGGCGGCCATCTCTTCAGCGCATCGTGCCCGGTGCATCGCCATGCGGTGCAGGCCGAGGTCCAGCGCAGGTTCGGGAGGCCGCAATGAAGCTCCGCCCCGACATGCCGATCGCGCAGCGTGTCTCGATTATAGAGGACGCGCTGGCCCTGGCGCTTGATCTCGGCCCGGAAATGTCGGTCGAACCGGGCTTATACCCCGGTGAGCTCTGTGTCTGGGTGCTGAACGGACCCTACGAAGACACCCGCTCCGGGTTCAGCCTGCACCAGATCGCGCGCGAGCTGGAAAGGCTGCTGTCATGAATACCATGGCGATCATCAACATCGCGCGCGGCCAGCTCGGTCTCGAGGAGGACGACTACCGCGCCCTGCTGGTCCGGGTAACCGGCAAGGCGTCCCTGCGGCAGATGTCTGAGCGCCAGCGCATCGACGTGGTCGAGGAGCTGAAGCGGAAGGGTTTCCGCGTCAGGAAATCCGGCCGCACCCTGCCTCCTTCGGTGAAACCCTACGTCCGGCTGATCCATGCGCTGTGGTCGTCCTGCCACCGGCTCGGCGTCATCGAGGACGGCTCGCGGGCGGCGCTCCGGGCGTTCTGCAAGCGGTTCGTCGCACACGGGGACGACGCGGTCGCGATCGATCCCGACCTGCTGTCCTGGGACCAGGCCACGCCGATCATCGAGGCGCTGAAGAAGATGGAGGCCCGCGGCCGCGCCCGGGCGGGCACCTGATGGACAGGCGCATCCCGTCGTCGGAGATCCGCCGCGTCTGGCTCGACCCGACCCTGACGACGGCCGAGGCCGCCCGGGCCGTCGGTCTCACCCGGTCGAACCTCTGGCGCAGGGCCAAGGGCTTGGGCCTGCCATCGCGGCCGGTTGGAACACGGTTCTCGATCATCGGCCCGGTGGCGGAGGCCGAGTTCCGCCGGATGTGGGAATTCGGCGTCCTCGGACGGGATATCGCGGCACATTTCGAGATCCACTACTCGGTTGTCCGCAACACCGCCCGCAGACTCGGCCTGTCGTCCCGGCCGTTGGGCCATCGCCCGGTGATCACCCTGGCGGCATACCGGGAGGCCCGCCTCGCCGCCGCGATGGCGGCGCAGGCACAGGGTGATCGGGCCGCACGGGATGCCGCGCAGGAGGCCGATCGTGCCTGGCTGCGGGAGAGCGCCGCCCGATGAGCCGTGAGCTGCCCAGACGCCCGGCCGATCTGCCCGCATCCCTCGTGGACGTGGCGGAGACGCTTGGCTTCCGGGTGGCGCTCGAACTCATGCGGCATTTTGGGGGGCAGGAGTTCAAGTTCCCCCGCCACCCCGGGGCTGATCATCCGGTCGTCAAGGCTCTAGGCGAAACCGATGGTCGTGCGCTATGTCAGTTTCTGGCGGGCAACGCGATCCAGCAGGGCGGCGGCAAGGGGCTCGCGATCTACGACGAGATCGAACGCGATACCCACGCCTACCCCATGCTGCAGAAGCGCAAGAAGGTGCTGCTGGCGCGCGCCTGGGAGCTTGAGCCCGGCGGCGACCGTCCGATCGACAAGGAGGCGGTCGACCTGTGCCGGGAGTTCCTGAAGGCGCTGCCGTTCGATCGCAACTGCGAGGATCTGCTCGACGCCACGCTGAAGGGCTATGCCCTGGGCGAGGTGGTCTGGGGCCGCGACGGCAGCCGGATCAGGCCCGTCAGGATCAAGTCCCACGACCAGCGCCGCTTCGCCTTCGATCAGGACTGGCAGCCCCGCCTGCTCACGTGGACGGCGATGCGCGAGGGGATCGCGCTGCCCGACCGGAAGTTCATCGTCCATCGCTTCGGCGTGAAGGGCAACAACCCCTACGGCCTCGGGCTCGGGTCCCGGCTGTTCTGGCCGGTACTGTTCAAGCGCGAGGGCGTGGCCTTCTGGCTCCACTTCCTCGAGAAGTTCGCCGGGCCGACCGTCGTGGGGAAAACGCCCTACGGCACCCTGTCCGACGAACAGCAGCGCCTCATGCAGACGCTTGTGCGTGCCCGTACCGCCTCGGCGATCACTGTGCCGATCGGCACCGACGTGGAGTTCCTCGAGGCGTCTCGGTCTGGTTCCGTGACCTACGAACAGTTCCTCGCGTATTGGGACCGGCAGATTTCGATCTGCACGACCGGCGAGACGCTGACCTCGCAGGTCGGCGAATCTGGCAGCCGGGCGCTGGGCGACGTGCATCACGAGGTGCTGGAGATGCTTGTCGACAGCGACGCGGACCTGCTCTCGGACACCCTGCGCGAGCAGCTGCTGACGTGGATCGTCGATTTCAACATGCCGGGCGCGGCGGTGCCCTATGTCTGGCGTGTCCGTCCCAAGAACGAAAAGGCCGCGGCCGAGACCAGGAAGGCCAAGGCGGGCGCGGCCGAGGCCACGAACAAGGCGCTCCGCGCGATCGTCGAGCAGGCCGCCCGGTTCGAGGACGATGCCGTCGCGCGGGAATACATCGTGTCGTTCGAGCTGACCGACGATCTGTCCGACGACACGATCGACGCCCTGGTCGCGGCGCGTCATGCTTTCGCCGGGGTGGTCGGTCTCGCCCCTGATCCATTCGCCCGCTCCGTCCCTGCGACCTTTGTCGAACGGCTTAAAAAAAAACTGCCGGGCATGATGGTGTAGATCACGGTCACGTCTGCCCCGTCTGCTTCGGCGAGAGCGACGGGCCGGTCGCCCGGATCGCCGATCAGCTGCGCGAGCTGACCGCCCGGCATTTCGAGCGGCGGCTCGAGGCGATCCGCAAGGCGATCACCGGCGCAGGTGATTTCGGCGCGGCGTCCCGCGGCCTGCTCGAGCTCGCGGCGTCCTGGACGCCGGATGCGCTCGGCACCCCGCTTGGCCAGGCGCTCGAGCTCGCGGCCCTCGAGGGCCGGGAAGCGGTGTTCCGGGAGATCGACGGTGAGGCGGCGTTCGCGGCCGAGCCGGTCCGCCAGCCGTTCCGCGAGCAGATCGAGTTCCTGCGCCAGAAGCGGCCGACGCCCTCCCGCGCCTGGACCGACTACATGCACGGCGAGCACGACCGCGCCTTCGTCGTGGCCGGTGCGACCGATCTCTCGATGGTCGAGGATTTCCACGAGGCGGTCATCCGCGCGGCCGAGACCCTCGACATCAAGGCGTTCGGCAAGGAGTTCGACGCGATCGTCGCGCGCTACGGCTGGGACTACAAGGGCGGGCGCGACTGGCGCATTCGCACCATCTTCCGCGTCAACCTCCGCACCAGCTACATGGCCGGATGGCTGCAACAAATGCGCGACCCGGACGCGGTGCGGATGCGCCCGTTCTGGCAATACCGCCACGGCGAGACCCGGGTGCCGCAGAATCCACGCCCGGAGCACGAATCCTGGCACGGGCTGGTGCTCCGGCACGACGATCCCTGGTGGAATACCCATTTCCCGCCGAATGGATGGTATTGCAGCTGCGGTGTCAGGCCGCTGTCGCGGGGTGATTTGCGCCGCCTGTCCTTCGCCTATGGCGACCCTGCGCGCTACGCCCTGCACCAGATCGTCACAGCTACCGTGACGGCCAACGGCAGCGGGCTGACGCCGCTGTTCGAGGTGGTGCCGAACATCCGGCCCGGCGCCGCAACCGGGCTGGCGGTGGTGCTGATCCGGCCCTTCTGCAAGGCACTGATCCTGCCGCAGCGCTCGCGCCCCGGCCTGTCGCGCGGGCTGCACACGTCCGGGCTGGCGTTCGACTGGGGGCAGACGCTGCTATGACCCGCCTCTCCCGCCATCTCTGCGCCGTCCTGAAAGCCCATCTCGCCGGAGGCAGGCCGAACCCGCCCGAGGCCGGGGTGCCGCTGTGGAACGCCTTCCTCGCGCTGTCGCGGACCCGCAGCTATCACGCGGGCGGGCCCGAGGCGATCCGCTTCGCCGAGATCGAGGCATGGTGCCGCCTCACCCGCACCCCGCTGGCGCCGCATCACATCCGCATCCTCGCCGACATGGACGAGGCCTGGCTGGAACACGCCTACGCCCGGCGCAACGCACCCGGAGGCGTCAAGACCCTGCCGCAGGTCTCGAACCAGCCGCTCAGCGCCGCGCTGTTCGATGTGGCGGTGGGGTAGGGGGGCTATAGATGTGCTTTGAAACCTGACAGCATGGTGGCGGTCTGGTTGAGGCCCAACTGTTCGATTTTCAGAAGCAGCATGTCGGCATCCATCTCTGGCTTGTTGAAACGCTCGCGCATCTGACGAAGGGCGGAAATGGCATACGGGCCCGCAAGGTCGATGCAATCGGCGAAGAAATCATCGACGCTGATCGCCTCGATTTCATGGTGAGCCAGTTGCTCGGCCGGAAAGTCCTTCAGGTTCTCCGTAACGATCAGGGCGGCCTTGGTCTGGATCGCGGCGGCCAGGACATGGCGGTCATCCGGGTCCGGCAGTGACAGGCTCTCCATCAGGGCCGTGTCTTCACAGATTATGCCTTCCGGAAAGGCGCGCTCGATGTTCACCCGTTGCCGGGCCGCGGTTTCGGCCGGCTGATCGCCATGCACGCGCTGGAAGGCCCGCTCGAATTCCTCGCATAGCGTCGTCTTCGACCAGCGGGGCCGGAACAGACCGGCCTCCGCCAGACTCAGGATCATGTTCCGGATCAGGGCGCCGACCAGAACATTCGTGTCGATGACGACAGTGAAACGGTCGGCGTGGTCGCTCAAATCAGGCCATCCCCGGCGTCCAGCGCGGCCATGTCCGAAAGGGCACTTGCACGTTCGTCATCGCGCCGCGCCTTGTAGGCGAACAGATCCTCGGCCTTCACACGCCGATGACGGCCAACCTTGATATAGTCGATCTCGTCCCGCTCCAGCAGCTTGATCAGGAACGGGCGCGAAACATTGAGCAGATCGGCGGCTTCCTGCGTCGTCAGATTGGCATTGAGCGGGATCAGCCGGAAGCCCCGGCCACTGGAGACGAGGCGCAACACCTCGAGAAAGGTATGCGCGATCGCCGGTGTCAGAGTGATTGCGGCGATCTGGCCTTTCTTCTGAACCACATTGAGAATGGTGTCCTCATCCTTCTTGATGATCCCAGCCATGATCGTCCGAAGATGGTCGGCGTTCTCGATCTCCAGCTTGTTCGGCAGCCTTTCAGAGAACGCTTCAGGGGTATGTGCGTGAGCGTTCATGATGTCCGTCCTATCGGTTCCAGCCTCTATGTCCATCTCCAGGCGCATGGTCCGCGCCTGCGGTTACGGGTGAACACCTCTTACCACAGTCGAAATATTCGCAACAGTCGAAATGCACGAAACAGGTTCACATTGTGTGAACGACTGAAACTTTCAGACGGTTCCCGGTGGCGGGGTCCGGCGGCAACTCACCCCTTCCGCAACCTCACACCCGGCCCCCCGCCGTTCTCTGCGATGAACTCGACACCAGCGGCTTCGAGGGCGGCCTGTAGCTTGCGCAACGTCTCAGCTTGGCCACCAGAATGACCATTCTCGAAACGGCTGATCGTCATCGCCGACACGCCCGAGGTCGCTGCGAGATCGCGGACGCCGATTTGCAGGGCAGCCCGCGCCATGCGGCATTGCTCAGGTGTTATCATGGTAGTCAAACCTGTTGACAGGGTATGCAATATGCGTTTATGTTTACAGTGTAGTCGAAACTGAAATGCCTGACAACGGAGCCTGTGATGCCGAACCCCGTTCCGGCAGCCGCCCCCGGCTTGCCTGCCGCCCGCCTCAATGAAATTCACGACCACCTCGTGCTTGCGCTCGATTCAACCGAGAGCACCAGCGGCTATCCTCAGCATGTGCGCGAGGCTCGCTCCTACGTTCGGACGGCCTTGCGCCATACCCTCAAACTCATGGAGATCGAACAATGAAAAGACGAGACATACTCTGTGCTGTTCCTGCCGCGGCACTGATGGCCGGGGGCGCTAACGCGACTGCTGCGCAGGTGCTGACCCGCGAGCCCGCCGCCCTCTTGACCTTGCCCGCTGCGGCCGACGCCTCGCCAGAGGATACGCCCATAATGCTCCTGTTCCGCAAATGGCAGGCCGCCTGGGCTATCGAACAGGCAGCTTACGATGCTGATGAGAGCGACGATATTTGTGAGGCGTTGGGCGATGCTCGCCTCGATCTGGAAAAGCAAATGTTGGCGCTGCCCGCCGTCGATCCGCGGGACTTCATTTGCAAGATCGCGGCATGGACCGACTTCGGCGTGTTCTCGCCGCCAGATGATCGGAGGCTGTGGGTCGAGGCGCGAGCGCTGATCGGAGGTGCGGCATGAATCGCCGTGTTTCGGATTGGGAGAACGAGGAGGTTAAGGGCATGGCGCTGTCGTGTGACAGCGTTCACCATGACAACATGGCCAAAGTGAAGAAGCTGCGCGACCGGCAAGCGGCCTATCGCGCAAGCTTGCCGACCGAGCCGGAAGCGGTGCGCCGGGCGGTGGACGAGCTGTTGTGTCCAGGTGCCGAAAGCTATCCCGGAGGCTTCGAGGAAGCCCTGCACCTGTCCCATGCGCTGGGCCCGATGATCACGATGTTGAAGACCGACGTTCCCGGCCCGGATCGGGATGCGTTACTATGGATCGCTGATCACATCATGTTCGGGCTTGAGGGCGCATCGTGTGCCATCAACCAGATCAGCGACATTCTCGGCAACCCGGCGCGGATCGAGGACGAGTCCCGGGGCACCTGACCACCAGCGCCCGGCTTCGGTCGGGTGCTACATGTGGTGCAAGCCTGCCGAGAGGCTACATCAGGAAAATTTCGCCCCATGTTGACGCGAAATTTAGTAAGTGCTATTTTGCCTCAAACGGAGGCGAATATGGAATACAACATCGAGCCCATCTACTACTCCGCAAGGAACGTGGCCAAGATTACCGGGGTGTCCGAGAGGTCGCAACGCAACTGGCGTGCGCGTGGCTTCATCCCCCCGCTGCCGGACGGCAGGCATTTCCGCGCGGATGTCTTCGACCTCTCCAAGCTGATCGTGGCCAACATAGCGGCGGAACGGTTCCCCGTCGCATCGGCTGCGCTCTATGCGGAGATTTGCGCGAAGGCCGTTGCGGTCCACGCCCTCTGCCAGCTGGAGGTCTGGGACGGCGGCCCGCGCGGCGGGTATCTCGACTTCTGGCGCCAGATGGCGGTTCAAGCCGCCAGCGATCGCTTCCCTGAATCGGGAGTGATGGGCCTGATGGGGAACGTGGGCAGGCCGACTCATGCCGCCCGCTACTTCATCGTGTTCGCAGACGGCTCGGCCTGGCCCTGCGACGATCTGAACGACATGTTCCGCAGCGCTGGGCCGGAGGAACTGGACGGGCCGGTGGTGGTGCTGGATCTCCTGCACCTGGGCCTCGCACTGGCCCGCAAAGGCTTCAAATTCATGCGCATCGCCGAGGATACCAGCCGCTCCAGATCGTTGCAGCGCCGAGTCCGGCCAGCACTCCGCCGATGCGCGCCGCCGTGTCAGAGGGAACCGAGGCCAGCATGCGTCAGACCAGCGCCGACTTGAGTACCTTGCCCGACGGCGCGATCGGCAGGGCATCCATGAAGGCGACGATTCGGGGCACCTTGTATTCGGCGAGGCGGCCTGCGCAGTAGGTCACCACATCTTCTGGACTCAGTGAAGCATCGTCTCGTACGATGACGGCCTTGACGATCTGGCCGAATATCGGATCGGGACTGCCGACGACCGCGGCGGCGGTGATCCCAGGGTGCGTCAGCAAGACTTCCTCGACTTCGATCGGGGCGATCTTGGCTCCGCCGGAAATGATCTGATCGCGGATGCGGCCGACGATGAAGTAGTTGCCCTCCTTGTCTCGCGTCACTAGATCACCGGTCCGGAACCAGCCATCTCTCATCGCCTCGGCAGTGCGCTGGGGATCCTTGTAATAGGCGCCGGAGTAGCTGGGGCCGCGGACCCAAAGTTCGCCCGGCTGGCCCTCGTCGACGTCCTCGCTAGCTTCGTTGACCAGTCGGATCTCGGTCGGCGCGATCAATCGTCCGACGGAGCCCGCCGGGGGTTGGACATCCTGTCTCAGGTCGAAGGAGAAGATCGGACGTACCTCCGTCATTGCGTAATACGGGCGGACGAGGAGCCCTAGGCACTCCTGGCAGTCCGCAACGATCGGCGCTTCGCGGTAAAGCCTCTCGATAGGGAACTCGCTGACGTAGCCATAACCCCCCAGCACCCGCATAGCGTCTTGGGTGATCTGCATCGTTGCCTCAGTCACGAACAACTTTGCCATCGAGGCCAGCATGTCCGCGCGCCCGTAACGGGCCTTGTGCTGCATTGCTTCCTTAAGCACGGCACGGGAAGCGACGAGTTGCGTCGCCATGTTTGCAAGGTGGATCTGCACGGCCTGGTGATTGCAGATTGGCTGACCAAAAGTCTCTCGATCCTTCGAGTACTGGAGCGCAACGGACAAAGCGTTACGCGCCATGCCTATTGCGGTTCCCGCCATCGCCAGCCGGCCTGTCTCGAGCATCGAGAGCACCTGCGGCAAGCCCTTGCCAGTCACGTCTCCAAGGAGGGCGTCGGGAGCGAGTTTCACGTCGTCGAACCGTAACTCGGCGGTGTCCACATGCTTGAATCCCATCTTGTGGATGACACGTGACACCTCGAATCCCGGCGTCTCGGATTCGACGATGAAAAGGCTAATCGGACCCTTGCCGCTGTCGGCGGGCTCGCGTGCGAGGACTAGGTGCAATCGGGCGCGCTCACCGTTAGTAATGAAAGTCTTCTGGCCGTTCAGGACATAGCCACCATCAGGCTGGGGCGTGGCCCGGGTCCGAATTTGTTTAAGGTCCGAGCCGGTGGACGGTTCCGTTAGGACAATCGCACCCCGGCGCGAGCCGTCAGCAAGTTGTGGCAGGTAGTGCTCTTTCTGCGCCTCAGTGCCGTAAAGAGCAATCAACCGGGAAACGGTGCAGTGACTGTTGAGGAAGCTCGGCATTGCGGACCAGCCGGATCCAAGCTCCTCCATTATGGCAACATAGTCTTCGAGTGGCAGATTCAGGCCGCCATACTCCTCGGGAATGACCATCCCGAACAGGCCCAGCTCCGCCATTGCATCCACGACATGCTGGGGAAAGTCGTCCTGCTGCTCAAGCTGAGAAACGTTGGCGGAAATCTCACGCAGGACGAACTGGCGGACGCCTTCTACGACTTCGGAGACCTCATAGTCGGACATCTGTTCTGAACCTTCCTATATAGTGAGGTGGGCGGGGCATACCGCCTCGTTGGCAAAAGATCGGCCACCGTGGCTTCCAAGATGATGTGTCAGCGATCAAGGACTCAGATTCGGTCGACCACAGCAGTGGCGAACTATGGCTTCCACCGATACCAGGATTGTCGGGTCATGGTTTGTGCTCAAAGATGATCCACGCGAACCACCCGACGACGACGGGTGTCCCCCGTTCCGAGAGCAGCACTATTAACCGGTTCACAATTCTCCTCCTGATTGTAGCCCGTGAGGCATTCGCTTGGCCTAAGCTTGGAAGCTTGCGAACCCGTCCTTCAACACGTGCTGAGCTCCAGCCACCACGTCGAAAGCGAAGCCACCGTCAGTCGCACCAGCGTTGAGAATCAGCTTGTCACCAGGCAGAACCGGTGCGCTCAGTCGTGCTGACGCGGTCCGCAGGTCCGCCGGGTGATGATTGAATGCCGGTCCGAGCAGGCGAAGCGCGATGCCGAGAGTGCAAAGCCCGTGCAAGATCGGGCGATCAAAGCCGTAAACATGGGCCACTTCGTGATCCACATGTACTGGATGAAGGTCTCCCGTCAGGCGGTACAAGATAGCCTGTTCCGGCGAAGTCTGGTATTCCGCGACTTTAGCGAGGGAGGGGGTTTCGTACCTCTTCGCCGCAGTAGGTGATGGCTGCCCGCCCCACTTTCCGATTCCCGGAAGAAAGATCGAATAGGATGCAGTGAAGACGTCGCAGGTTGCTTCGATCTCGACTATCGTTGCTTTGCCCTTATCCCAAACTCCCGTCACCCGTCCACGTGTACGGAGCACGGCGGAGCGCGCCATTGGCGCGTGGATCACGATTCCTTGGGAGACATGCAGCGATTTCTTGCGATCGTAGACCCCCAGATCGCCGCATCGCTCAACCGCCCAGAGGCCCAATGCGCTGACGAATCCCGGAAGTGGCCGAAGGTCGCGCTCATACACCAGCTCAAGCTCGTCGGCCTGGGCCCCGCAGGCTAGTGCGTAGAGAATAGCGTCGCGCTCGGCCCAAGCGACCTCTTGGGTTCCGAGATCGTAGCCGATCAGGTCGTGGAATGTCGCTGGTTGCTTCATTTTTTCAAGATCCCTACCTGCTGTAGTGCTTCCCGTCGTTCTTCAGAGGCCAACAGTTCGAGTCTGCACGCCTGCCAGTCTGTTTCTTCGAAGTCCGGGCGCCTCCATGCGGCGACGAATGCCTTCGCCGCACTCTGGGCGTTTGGTGGCAGCCCCGCAGCCCGGCTGGCCAGCTCGACCGCAACTGTCAGCACATCGCGCTCGCCGTCCTGCTCCGCGGTGTGCGTGACTATCCCTGCGACCCGTGCCTCGTCCCGATCAAGCCGCTCCGCCAGAAGCAGCAGACGCACCGCCGCCGCAGGCGCCAGGATCGGTAGTATTCGGGAGAGCCGACGCGGATTGTAGAGGATGCCCATCTGCACCGCGGGCAAGGCAAAAATCGCATCGGGCGCGGCGACGCGAAAATCGCAGGCAAGCGCAAGATCCAAACCCGCCCCTACACATGCCCCTTTGATTGCAGCAAAGGAGATCATCTGGCTCTCCGAGATCGCGGACGTGAGGCACGACATCAAGGAATCGAAGCCTTCGTCCGAGACATCTCCGCCGAGATCGGAGAAATCGGCACCAGCTGAGAAGGCCGGGCCCTCGCCGGTGATGACAATCGAACGAGTGCCTTCTGCCTCGGCCTCCCGAACCCTCTCCAGAAGCGCCTCAATTAGGTCACGCGATAGCGCGTTACGCTTAGCTTCCCGCGCCAACGCTATAACGCGAACGCCGTTTCTGGGGGTCTCTGTCTTGACATTAGCCATGGAGTGCACGCTGTTCAGACGTTACTCGGGCGGTGCTCGCACGGAAGTTCAAGGCTTCCTCGACTTGCCCCGCCAAATCCAGAAGCGCCGCGTCTTGTCCGAATGCGCCCACCAGCTGTGCCGAGATCGGGAGGCCGTCGGAAAGCCCGCAGGGTAGCGCGGCGGCGGGGTTCCCGGAGACATTGAAGGGGGCCGTGAACGGGAACGCCCCCCAAAGCCGGCCGACCCGTTGGCCGTCGATTTCCCGCGGCCGCTCGCCGATCGGGAAAGCAGGCGACGCGGTGGTCGGAAGGAGAAGTACATCGAAGCGCTCAAGGAGCGCGGCGATATGGGCGCGGTATGCGGCATGCAGACCTCGTGCTCGCTCGATCTTCTCTGGTGTAAGAGACTCCGCCGCAAGTAGGCTGTCGTCATCTCCCAGCCGGAGATGGACGAAATATTAACAATCGCGCCCGACTTTGCCGCAATCATGTGCGGCAGGGCAAAGCGCATACAGCTGAAGGTGCCTGTCAGATCAATGTCGAGACATTTGCGCCAGGTTTCGATCGACATCTCGGCAACTGGTTCAATCTTGGACCATCCGGCGTTGTTGACAAGAACGTCGATGCGCCCGAACCGTTCGGCTATTGTTCCGATGACTCTCTCAACGGCAGCATGGTCGCTCACGTCAAGCGCGTAGTAGGGACATTCCTCGCCTACCACCTGCGAGAGCTCGTCGGAGAGCTTGGCCATCCGCCCCTCGTGCAGGTCAGTGACAATCACGCGCAAGCCGTCTGCCGCAAGTTGACGAGATATCGCCCCGCCGATCCCGGCACCGGCGGCCGCCGTAACGATAGCAACTTTCCTGTCGGTCATTTCTGTGTCTCCGGAAGTTGAGTTTCAAGTGCTCTGGAGATTTCCGAGGCGAGTAGTTTGGGCTGATCGACGGCAATCAGGTGACCAGCGTCCGCGATTTCGGCATAGATGGCCGACGGCATCGCTTCGCGAAGGATGTCCGCAGCCTTGGGTGGGCAAAAAACATCGTTCGTACCCTGCACGATATGCACCGGCACCTGAATCTCCTTCAATCGCTCTGTTAGCGGTTCGCCTGCCATTGCAATCATGGCCCGAGCTGCATTTTCGTATCCCGCGCCGTCTCCCACGGCAGTCACACGCTGAGCGGCAACTTGTGCCAATAAGTCACGGTTACGCACGACCTGAGCATCCGTGTCGGCCGCTAAGGCCTCACGAAAATCACCAATGTTTGTATGCAGCTGACCAATGCGCTCCTGGAAGAAGGCGGCAGCGGCACGGCCGACCTTGCTCGAGGTGCCGACAACCACTGCCTTCCTGACTAGGTCCGGTCGACTCAGGGCGGCCTCAAGGACAATGACGCCGCCAAGCGAGAACCCGACGCAGAAGGCCGGACCGCTGACTTTTTCTAGAAAAGCGGTGAGATCCCCCGCCAACTGTTCGGCACTTCCCTCGGGTTGACCAAGCGTGGTCTCGCCATGCCCGCGCAAATCGACCGCGTAGCAGCGATGGCCTTTAGACAAATCTCTGATGACGGAATCCCAGCTATGGCGATCTTCTGCCAACCCATGAACGAAGACCCTACATCACGGCGAGGGACTTCCGGGGGCAGGTCACAGCGTCTGACCGGGGCCTAAAGAAACTCTTAATAAATTCAAAATACTAAACGGAGAAGGTCCGACCCCAGTCGCGACCTCTCCGGTGATTGAGTCTCAACCCTAATCAACGGTGGAGAAAAAATCCCGTGGCAGGTCAGAGCAGACAGCCCCCGGCGCTCTCCACCCGCACGTTACGGGCCGGAAGCCTGCTCCGCTTGCCCCCGCGCCGTCCGTCCGCCCCGGCGGCGGCGCAACAGCGCCGCGCGGCCCGGCAG
>Ga0172382_10000595_pt1 | contig 68041 bp, 62 predicted proteins | sample Leawel138RmetaG_FD_122245 | JGI IMG/M metagenome (GOLD analysis project Ga0172382, IMG submission 122245) | Leachate microbial communities from a municipal landfill in Southern Ontario, Canada - Leachate well 138R metaG | ecosystem: Engineered > Solid waste > Landfill > Unclassified | place...
CGCTGGCTCGTACCTGATGGGCTATTACGACTCGATCCGCCCGCACCAGTACCTGGACGGCAAAACGCCGGCGGCAACCGAGAAATCACTCAACCAACTGTCCAAGATCGCTTGACCACTACACATGATCCTGGCGAACTCTGCCTGGGTGACGCGAAGCCCCATCTCCGGCGCTGGGATAAGGTTTTGTTGCACCGGCTGCGCAGGCTCTGAAGGTGACGGCTGGTTTTTTCCGGTTGTTTTTCGGTGGATTTTTTCACAAAGTCTCCTTGTAAATCAAGGTGTTGCCTATGTTTGGGGTGGGAAGCCTAGCGATATTCCGCGACTCTGCGCACCCGTACGTTGTTGGGTGCCAGAAGGACCCGCGGCGGTTACGGTAGGGGGGAGTTGGGGGAGTTGGGGGTTTGCTTCCTACTGCCCAATGAAACTTGCAGCCTGCAAGTCTCACGCGTCAGTAGAAGGAGTCCCCCCAAATCCCCCTTAACCCCCCTGGTCAGCACTCGACGACCTGCCAGCCAGCGACCTTGGTTGGACCGTGCCTTTCATGCGATACAAGGCGTAGGCCATCTGCTCGCCTACCGCGGAAGCGGCGCAGGATGTGGCCTAGCTGCCTCGCGTTGAAAGGGTTTCCGGCCACGGTTTCGACAGCCGCGTGAAGGTTCGGGTACTCACGCTCTCGCACCTGATCAAAGCGGTGGGCGAGTGCATTGGCATCGGTAACGATCTCTGCCGATGTGACGATCCGATCTTGATAGGTCGCTTGCAGAGCATAAAACAGCGCTGTCATATTCTGGCGCTCGGGATCATCCGCGCGCAGCGATACTGAGGGGGCGAGGGGATCGGGGAAGCCCAGCCAGATCAACGGGCGGCGAACCATGCGGTCCCATGCCTCAAAGCCCCCGAGCGGCCTGTGGCCCTCGGGCTCCGGTGATCCGGCGGCGAGATATGCGCGGGTGATGCTTAAAGCGTCACTGATGATCCGGGTGCGGTCGTGGTGGAAGTCGGCGACCACGTCGCGCTCGAACCGGCGCTGTTCAGGGTTTTCCATTCCGGCATCGAGCCGTACCAGCATCACGCGGCGGACAGCATCCCCCCGTACCACAAGATTGTTACCGGTGGCGAGTAGCGCGGTCCGGGCATGAAGGTGGTATTGTTTTGATGCACCTAAGGCGCGAATCGACACCACGGCCTGACTGATGACTTGGTTCAATAGCTCACCTTCAAGCGGGCGCTCAAGATTATCCAGACAGGCCACGTGAGGCCCGTCGAGCAACAACCCCCCAAGACGTTTTTCAATCTCGTTGGGGTCCCTGCCCAGGCTCATTACGGGTGCCGGGCGTCCCATCGCTGCAATGGCGATACATTCGGCGAGCTTGGTTTTCCCAGTACCGGCAGCCGTCGCGGTGATCGCTGCCAAAGGCACAGCAGACAGCACGGGTGCAACCAGCACGCCCATGATCGCCGCCATGGCAGCAACCTGGTCAGCCTCATCATCGAACGGGAACGATGACAAATCGTCCCACAGTCGATTAGCTGCATCCGTCGCTTCGGCTGGCGAGGGAGGATCTTGAGGCAGTGCGTCTGCTAACCTGCCCGCGCCGCTTGTTAAATAAATACCAGTTTTCGGGTCAATGCCTGGGTGACGAATCAGCCGGCCATCGGCGGGGTCTAGCAGCGGCGATTCGGCAAATCCGATCAGGTCCGGCAGCTGTAGCCATGCGCCGCGGTCAACAATCGTCTGAGCCAAGGCAAGAGGCGGGTCGGTTGGTTTTTCGGCTTTAGCTCGACCGTCCCATTTTTTAAACGTTGTGGCGCGGGCCATGTGCTCACGCAGCGCCGATGCGCTTTGCTGCACGACGACTGGGCTACCATCTTTGCCGTCATAAACTGCGATCAGCACGCCGCCGCGGTTGAACAACTCCGACTCATCAGATGAGGCCAGCGCATCAAGTGTGGCATCGACTGCTTCCGCATAGCGCCCGGGCTCAACTTCTATCCCGTCCAGCCGGTGTTCGGCTAATTTAAGAATCTTGCTCATGGCCGGAACCCTCCGGCGCGTAGCAGATCATCAATCTCCTCTTTGGCCTTCAGTACGGCTTCGTGGTCATCCTCGTTCAGCGGTTCGCCCCGGCTCATTTGACCGGCGGCAATTGCAACAACAGTCGCTTGGAATGCGAGTGTTTTCAGCGCTTGCCATGCGCTGAACCGTGGGCCTCTGTGCGGTGCTCTGTGGCTGTCTTGGCGGTTGTAGCGCAGGTGCTCGGGGATTAAGTCGATCGGCTCAAGGCCAAGGCCCTGGCGGATGTCGTCGAACGAGCAACCGGCGCGGCAGTGCATCAGCACGCGACCATCTTCAGTTTCACTGACTAGCAGGCTGGGGCGCTTGTCCTGATGGGCGGGGCATAGGCACTCCATGGCCCGGTTAAGTCCCGGCGCTGGTTTGGCCTCTTTGGCCGCATCCACACGGGCCGCAATCTCGTCGAAGGGAAAAGAGTTCATGGGCATAGCAGCACCCCCGTGGCGAGGGCTACTGTGGCGAGCGTGGTCAGCATTGCGATCAGAGCCAACCAAGTGGCAGCGGTGCTATAATGGCGGGGCGCTTGCCGGCGCTGCCCGTGCCGTTTTTTGGTGCGGGTTTTTTCGTTCATACGCTCGAGACCTCCCCGACACGCAAAGCATCGAGCATACGGTCGAGCTCGCGCTCGCCAGACTCCACCAGGTGTTCGATTCCACTCAGAGCCCTGAGCAATACGCATGGGCTGAGTGTCTCGACCTGCTCCTCCGAAATAAGGGATGTGAGCAAGGCGCGGGCCTCGGACAGGCGCATCTTTGAGCGGTCGTAGTGTTGGACGGTTTGCTTGTTCATGCCTTGCCCTCCTCTTTCGAGGTGTGGGCGGCACGTTCGGCGAGCCACTGGTCGATCACGCTGGCCGGCCAGATTTTCAGCCCGGGGCTAATCTCGATCCGTGGAGGAAGGTCACCGCGCAACTCCAGAGTGCGAATCGTCTGGCGGGTGGTATCAAGGGCAGCAGCGAGGGTGCTCTGCCGGTAGCCCAAGCGGGCCACCTCTGTTTTTTTCTTTGCCATGTTTGACCTCCGTTTGCTCTATATGCATCGAGTACGGAGGCATTGTTGGACTTGCAAGCGGGTGCATGTGGCATATAGCTAACGCGGCGGCGGGTAGCTATTTTCCATTGCTGTTTCGTTCAGGCGTGATGGCTTCTAGCCACTGGTTTATATCCTCATCGGTTGGCTGCTTATTCCCGCTGTCGAGTAGCTGCATCCGGGCAATGTACCGATAAGCGGTCTTTCTCTTTTTCTTCGCTGATCCAGTTTGTCAGCGCCCGGTCGCTTGGCTGATCGAGTTTTGCCTCGGTGATGATCTTCATGGCGACTTCTCGAACTTTGCGCGGCTGCGCTTCTCCGGCTAACCCATAGGCTAATCTGGCCGCGGATCGCTGTAGCTCCATCGCTCGGGTGCGCGGTGCGGGAATGCACTCCCGTATGGCTCGACTGATCTCGACTTTCGCCATTACGGCGTGATCTTGCGCTTGCCTAGCACGTTGCTGGATGCTGCCAAACACGATCCCAGCACGGCCAAGCTCCGTCATCACGCATAGCGGCTCTGTGATTTTGAGAAGTTCGTCGGCTAAGCGTTCCGCTTTTTCCAATCGCATCTTTAGATCGTCGCGAAGCGTTATCGCTTCGCCAGGCTCTAGGTCGCGCCCGGTTAACCACTCATCACGAGACTGCTTCTCAATTAAGTACTCAGCGCATTTTTTGATTTCTCGGCTTAGCTCTCGGTCGTTCATTCATCGCCTCCATTCATCGGCTCGCAGTGCTCGGCCCAGTCCTGCATCAGTGCCCGGCGCTTTTCCAGCAGATCACCGCGTCGATACGCTGCTTCGGCTTTATTCTTGATCGTGTGGGCGAGCGCCATCTCGACCACCTCATGTGGATAGCTGGTTGTTTCAGCGGCCCAGTCACGGAAGGTTGAGCGGAAGCCGTGGATTGTTATGTCTTGGCGCTCCATGCGCTTGAGCAATGCCAGCATTCCGTTAGAGCTGAGTTCACGCCCGGTCGTCGAAGGGAACACGATCTCGTCATGGCTCCCCTGTACGCTTTCCAGAATCGCCACAGCGCGATCAGACAACGGGACCTTATGCTCTCGCCGCTGGTTCTTGCGGCCCTTCATGCGCTCGGCGGGTAGTCCAAACCCGAGCCTCAAGGTCGATCTCGTCCCAAGCCGCGCCTCGAGTCATGGCCGTCCTGGCGGCGGTCAGGATGGTGAACTCGGCGGCTCTGGCTGACATGCCTGATCGTTTGCGTAGACCGGACACAAACTCTGCAATCTCGTCGTAAGGCAAGGCCGCGAAGTGTTGCTCGTTCTTGGCCGTGGTTGGGTCGGCCAGGAGCTCTTTCAGATTACCGCGCCATCGGGCTGGGTTGTCGCCTTCCCGGTGCTTGGCCGCAGTCGACCAATCGAGGATCTTCTCGATACGGCCACGGACGCGGTTCATGGTCTCAGTTTTGTTGAGCCATTCGCCCTCAAGCACTCGCAGCACGTCATCGGTGGTTATCTCGGCGACCGGCATGCCCCCCAGCTTTGGCAAGGCGTACCGGGTCAGCGTTGAGCGCCATTGCTTGGCGTGTTTTTCGTTTGACCATTGCGGTGCCTTGGCGGCCAGGAACCGATCCATGGCGTTTTCAAAGGTCATGATCCGGCTAGTGCGCGAGACGGCAGCCGCGATGCGCTCACGCCGCTTGGTCATCGGGTTGATGCCGCGCTTCACTTCGGCGCGGTATTGAGCAGCCAGCTCTCGCCCTTCAGCCAAGCTAGTTTCCTCGACAGACCCAAGGCCCATCCAATGGCGCTTGCCGTCATGGGTAAAGCGAAATAGCCACGAGCGGTGGCCATGCTCCCGGTTTTGAAGATAGAGCCCGCCGCCATCATGATGAAGGCCGAACGGTAGGCTTTTGGCTCTCACCTGTCGGACGGTGAGCCGGTGAAGTGTCTTTGCCATGCCGATTTCCCTACATATCAATTACATACCTTAGATGTTACGGTTATATGAGGTTAAGGCAAGGAGATTAATGCTAAGAGGTTGTTTTTATTGTCTTCATAGACCCCCATTTTACTGGGTTGCTAGGCCTGACCCTCCGCCAGAAGTCATGAAAAAGCACCTTCGGGTGCTTTTTTTCATGCTGGCATCAGCCCTGATGCGGGCAGTCATTACAACCCGTTCCCTCTTCACTCCACTTGCCAAACGCGGCACCAAGAGCACCACAAAACCCACCAAGCCAAGCGGTCGGGCAATGGACCTGTAATCCACTCTCCGGATTCGACCACACTGCCCTCCAGAAGCGTTGATCCATACCGCGCAAAAGCAGTTAGCAACGCCATGGACCATGAGCACGGCTCAATCCTTGCGGCCCGCCTCCAGATCGGCCATCAGATCGGCCAGTTCACTGCATTCAGCATCACCTCGTCCATGCAAGCCCTTGATTACGCCCATGCGGTCGGCTTGTGACTTGTTTTGACTGAGCTTTTCGATGCCTTCGATCCGCGCCACCTGCAGTTCGATGCCGACGATAGCCGCCTTCATGGCGGCCAGCTGTCGAGCTGGTAAATCGGTGGCGGTGAAATCGAAGGGGGCTGCGCCGATACGCGCTTGATGGGTGGCAATCAGGTCATGGAGATGGCGATCGAGCCATGCCGGGTCATCCTCACCGACCCGTCGAACTCGGCCTCGCACGTGAACCGCCTGATAATTCCAGGTCGGCATGCTGGTCGACTGTCCATCGGCATACCAGCGCGGCGTCAGATAGGCATCCGGCCCGGTGAAGATGAGGATCGCGGGCCGCTCCTGATCCATCGCCAGCACCTCAGCGACCGGGTTGGCCCTGGCGAGATGCGACTCGAAACGCCACTGGTCGGGTTCTCGGGGCGGCCCGAAGCGCAGGAATGGCAGATGTACGGCGTTGACGACCTCATCGCCGCCAAGCACGAGTGCGGCCAATGGATGGGTGGCAACCAGCTCGGCCAGCCGCTCGGGATCCTCCACCCGGAAGGCAGGCGGAATGTAGGTCGTCCCAATCACGTCATTCCCGTCACACAGACAGCGCGGAGATCGGAGTTACTTGACGCCGATTTGCGACAAGTCACGCACAGCACCCAGCGACGCCGAGGTGGTCAGGGCGGCATAGGCCTTGAGCGCCTGGCTGACATGCCGCTGACGGTTGACCGGCTTGTAGGCCGCATCACCGCGCTCGGCCATTTTCTCGCGCCGATGGGCGAGGTTCGCGTCGCTGATATCAAGGTGAATAGTGCGCTCCGGGATATCGATGACAATCGTATCACCCTCTTCGACCAGCGCGATCTCGCCACCAGCGGCCGCCTCCGGTGAGGCATGGCCGATGGAAAGCCCCGAAGTACCGCCGGAGAAGCGCCCGTCGGTAAGCAGCGCACAGTCCTTGCCCAGCCCCTTCGATTTCAGGTAGCTGGTCGGGTAGAGCATTTCCTGCATGCCCGGGCCGCCCTTGGGGCCCTCGTACTGAATCACGACCACGTCACCCGGCACGATCTGGTCGCCGAGGATCGCTTCGACGGCCGTGTCCTGCGACTCGAAGATACGGGCGCGACCGGTGAATTTTAGAATGGATTCGTCCACGCCCGCCGTCTTGACGATGCAACCATCGCGGGCAATGTTGCCGAACAAGACGGCCAGTCCACCATCTTTCGAGTAGGCATGTTCGTAGTCGCGGATACAGCCCTTGGCGCGATCGGTATCCAGACTCGGCCAGCGGGTGTCCTGCGAAAAGGCCGTCTGGGTCGGGATGCCGGCAGGGCCGGCCAGGAAGCGCGTCTTCGCCTCATCGCAGGCGGTGTCACGGGCAATATCCCAGTGATCGAGCCCTTCCTTGAGGGTGCTGCTATGAATGCTGTGCACCTCGGTATGCAACAGCCCCGCCCGATCCAGTTCGCCCAGGATCGCAAATACGCCGCCGGCCCGATGGACATCCTCCATGTGGTATTGCGGCGTGCTCGGGGCCACCTGACACAAATGTGGAATCTTGCGGCTCATCCGGTCGATGTCGGTCATGTCGAACTCGACCTCGCCTTCACGCGCTGCCGCCAGCAAGTGCAATACGGTATTGGTCGACCCGCCCATGGCTATATCCAGCGCCATGGCGTTCTCGAAGGCCTCACGCGTGGCGATCGAGCGTGGCAGGACGGAGGCGTCATCCTGTTCGTAGTACGCCCTGGCCAGGCGCACGATCTGACGGCCGGCCTCCAGAAACAGCTCGCGACGGTCGGCGTGCGTGGCCAACAACGAGCCATTACCCGGCAGCGACAGCCCCAACGCCTCGGTGAGACAGTTCATCGAGTTGGCGGTGAACATGCCCGAGCAGGAACCACAGGTCGGACAGGCCGATTGCTCGATCTGGGCAAGCATCTCGTCCGAGACGGAATCGTCTGCCGCCTGCACCATGGCATCGACCAGATCGAGCTTGATCACCTCGTCCGGATTACCTGCCAGTCGGGTCTTGCCGGCCTCCATCGGGCCACCGGAAACGAAGACCACCGGAATGTTCAGGCGCATCGCGGCATTGAGCATTCCGGGGGTGATCTTGTCGCAGTTGGAGATGCACACCAGCGCATCGGCACAGTGGGCATTGGCCATGTACTCGACCGAATCGGCAATGAGGTCACGGCTCGGCAGCGAGTACAGCATGCCGCCGTGGCCCATCGCGATACCGTCGTCCACGGCGATGGTGTTGAATTCCTTGGCGATACCACCGGCTTTTTCTATTTCGCGGGCAACCAGTTGGCCCATGTCCTTTAAGTGGACATGACCCGGCACGAACTGGGTAAAAGAGTTCGCGATCGCGATGATCGGTTTGCCGAAATCCTCGTCCTTGACGCCCGTGGCACGCCACAGCGCGCGGGCACCAGCCATGTTACGGCCGTGGGTAGTGGTCTTGGAGCGATAATCAGGCATGGATGGCTCTCTGCAAACAATCTGAGCGGGCTGGTTTGGGTGGGTGTCGGCCGCAAGGCCATTAACTTGATGCTGTTACTCGATGATGTCGACCAGGGCATCAACCTCGACGCGGTCGAACAGTTCGATCACGTCCGCATTGCTCATGCGCACGCAACCATGCGAGGCGGGACTGCCAATACGCCCCTCTTCCGGGGTGCCGTGGATATAGATATAACGGCGCTTGGAATCGACATTACCGCCCCGGTTGACGCCTGGTTCGAGTCCATCGAGCCACAGGATCCGGCTGGTGACATCATCACGCTCGGCACGTGCGTCCGGCAGGGCGAGAATCTCGGCGCGCTGGCCGGTGGGACGGCGGCCGCGGAAGATCATGCCGCTTGGCGCCTCGGCGCCAATCTTCTCGGCCACTCGGTGCAATCCGAGGGGGGTCTGCAGGCTGCCTTCCTGGTTACCGGTGCCTCGCTCGGCAGTCGACACCGGATAATCCCCAACCAGTTGGCCATCCTCGAACAGATAGAGCCGCTGGCTGGAAACCGCCACCACCAGCGCCTGGGCGGGGACCGTGCCCATCTTCGCCAGACGCTCAAACATGGCGCTTGCCGAATGTTGCACCGGGGCCGGCAATGGCTGGCTAGATTTGGGCATGACATTACTGTCGCTCGGGGCACCGGCCGCGATCGCGGTGCTGGTCAATCCGGCCAAACCCAGCCAGACCAGCAGCGACCGGATAACCACCAGTGACTTACTGGTCATTGTAAAGACCGACCGACACGATATCCCGCGAGCGACGCGATGCCCCTGCCGCCCCACTGAGCTGGTCACGCTCGCTGTCTGCCCGACTGCTGGCGAGATGTTCCAAGTAGGCCGTATCGATGTCCTTGGTGACATACTCACCAGTGAAACAGGAGCAATCGAACTCCGACAAGGCCGGATTACCGGCCCGCACCGCATCCTTGAGGTCCTCCAGATCCTGGTAGATCAGGTCGTCGGCCCCGATCAACTCGCAGATCTCATCTACGCTTCGATTGTGCGCCACAAATTCGGTCGTTGACGGCATATCAATGCCATAGACATTAGGGAACCGCACTGGTGGCGCGGCCGAGGCCATGAAAACCTTCTTTGCCCCCGCCTCGCGCGCCATGCGAATGATCTCGCGCGAGGTGGTGCCTCGAATAATGGAGTCGTCGACCAGCAGCACATTCTTGCCGCGAAACTCCAGCTCGATGGCATTGAGTTTCTGACGCACCGAGCGCTTGCGCATGGCCTGCCCGGGCATGATGAAAGTGCGTGCGATATAGCGGTTCTTGACGAAACCCTCACGATACTTGAGATTCAGATTTACTGCCATCTCCAGTGCCGACGTTCGACTGGTATCGGGAATCGGGATAATCACGTCGATATCATGATGGGCCCAGTCGCGCCGTATCTTCTCAGCAAGTCTCTCGCCCATGCGCATGCGCGCCCGATACACTGATACGTCGTCGATGCTCGAATCCGGGCGGGCAAGGTAGACGTACTCGAAGATGCAACTGGCGTATTCGTGGTCCTCCGCACACTGGCGCAGCGTGACCTCACCTTCACGGGAAATGAAGATTGCCTCGCCCGGGATCAGATCGCGCACCAGCTCGAATTCGCCGGCCTCGATGGCAACCGACTCCGAGGCCACCATGTACTCGGTGCCCTGTTCCGTCTCACGTTTCCCATAACAGACCGGACGAATGCCACGCGGATCACGGAAGGCGAACACGCCCACGCCTGCAATCAAGCCGACCACCGCGTAAGCACCCCGCGCCCGGCGATGGACATTGCTGATCGCGGCAAACACATCATCGGCAGTCGGGCTGGCCCCGGCAACCGCCCCAAGCTCGTGGGCAAAGACATTGAGCAACACCTCGGAGTCCGAGTTGGTATTCAGATGCCGTCGATCCTGCGCCACCACGGCCGCATGCAGCTCATCGACATTGGTGAGATTGCCGTTGTGGCCCATCGCGATGCCAAAGGGCGCGTTGACGTAGAATGGCTGCGCCTCGGCCGAGGAGTCGCAACCGGCCGTCGGGTAGCGGACATGACCGATCCCCATGTTGCCCATCAGCTGGCGCATATGCCGGGTGTGGAAGACGTCCTTGACCAGACCGTTTTCCTTGCGGAGAAAAAGCCGCTCCCCGTCACTGGTCAGGATGCCCGCTGCATCCTGACCGCGGTGCTGAAGGACGGTCAGCCCGTCATACAACGCCTGATTGACTGGCGACTTCGCCACCATCCCAATAATGCCGCACATGCGTCAAACCACCTCGGTATTCAACCGTGAAAAAACAGCAATCAAGAGAGTGCCCAAGCGGGCCTTACCGATTGCCAAAACGACTGCGCCGGGCTGGTCGAACGGACCAGCCCGGCACATGCCAGGATATTTCTACAAGCAACGCCCCATCCACCGCACCGACTGAACGGCCGATCCCGCCGCCTGCACAAACTCACCACTGCACATTGCTCGCCACATCTGCAGGAAGAATGGCGAGCAGCCACTGGGCGACTACCTGAAAATGCGGGATCAGCAGTGAGTCCTGCCACAGGCTTTCGCCAGGCAAGGCTGTAAAACCCGCCAGGAGAAGAAGACCAGCCACGATCAACACGCCACGCAGCAGGCCGAACACCATGCCGACCGATCGGTCGGTGCCGGATAGCCCGGTAGTTTCCACCATCCTTGAGATCGCCCAGTTGATGATGCCTCCAAGGATCAGGACGATCACAAACAAGGCGACAAACGCAATCGCCACGCGGGCTGACGGGATGTCGATCACTTCGGGCACCAAAACGGCGGCAGCCTGAGAGAAACCCAGCGCAATGCCGAAGGCGGCGATCCAGGTGATCAGAGAAATCACCTCCCTGATGAATCCCCGCACCAACGCGATCGCGGTGGACACCAGAACGATTGCCAGCAATATCCAGTCCACTACCGTCATGGGCAGCCGCCTGTCTGAGGCATGAACACCCGCGCAAGACCACAGGCGTGCTTCATTTTGTCATCACCAGTCCATCTCGGTTGATCCGCTGCCGCAACCGTTCGGTGGCCTCGTTCGCCTGCTCACGGTTGGCATACGGACCAACGCGCACACGCCACACGGTGCCCTGTTCAGAGAAGAGCGGCGTTACGAATACGTCAAATCCCGAGGATTCCACCGACTCGGCCAGTGCCTTGGCATTGCGCTCGTCCGAAAAGCTGCCCAACTGCACGATGAATTCGCCATTGGCCGAACTTTTGGGCAAGGAAGACTCCCCCACCGGATCGCTGCTCTTCCCCTCAGGCCTATCACCTTGAAGCTCAGCGGCCCCTTTCTTCGCCCCGGCCGCCTCGTCTTCTTCCGCTGACGGCACTCGTTCGGTGGCGCCCGATGATTCGCCGGTCCCCACCACAGTGGCGGTCTCCTCCGCCGGCGGAGGGCTGGCGCGCTCCTCGACCGCCTGCCGCATCGCCTCGCCACTCTCATCGGATCGCGCTTCAATGGGTGTTTGATCGGGAAACAGCGATTGCGGCGGATTGTCCAGCGGCTCTCCGCTGTCACCGGGTGGCTGTGGAATCTCGATGCGCTCCACGCCTTTCACCTCGGGTTTTTCGGGAACGGACTGAACCCGCAGACTATCGATACCGCTGCCGTCCAGCCACAATGGCAGCAGCAACACGGCCAGGGCGACCACGACCGAAGCACCAACCAGCCGCTGGCGGAAGCGCGATTGGGTCCAGTTGGATTCGGTTTGCTCTGACACGGCGTCCCCTTTTGATCGACTAGTGATCGATTAGGCCCGGGACTCGGATCGAGTCGCCGGATATCCTTCCTCGCTCAGCCGTGCCCGCAATGGGCCGACCAGGTGAAACGAGCCAAACACAATCAGCTCATCTCCCTCCTTGGCCTCTGCCTTGGCCGCATTATACGCGGCGAACAGATCGGCTTCACGCGTGACCGAACAGGCGCCCGATTCGACCAAGGCCGACTCGATTCGATCCATCCCGGCCGCTCGAGGTTCCTGCAGCGGCGCAATCCACCACGCATCAATTGACGATACCAGCGGCCGAACCATCGTTTCGATCGGCTTGTCTGCCAAGGCGGAAAACACCGCCAGGCGTCGTCCTGGTGCCGGTGTCGCCGCCAACACCTCGGCAAGCACAGCGGCCGCCTCAGCATTATGCGCCACATCGAACCAGACGATGGTGCCGCGATCGATCCGGCGCTCCAAGCGTCCGGCCAGTTGTACCTGTTCAAGCCCTTCATCCACGGCGGCATCCGGCACGCGAAGCGGACTGTGTGGATGCTGCAACAATGCAACCACCCCGGCGGCATTCCGACACTGGTGCTGTCCGACCAGCGCTGGGATCCGCAGCGACCGGGCAATATCCCCCCGCAGCAGGACACAGCGATCAGCCGGCGCCCCTGCTCCACGATCGCGAAGATCGAACTCTTGACCGAGCTGCCATAACTCGGCCCCCACTGCGCGGGCAACCTCGCCTACCGAGGCGACCGGATCGAGATCGGCATAGACTGCCGCCTGCCCTTCACGAAGTATGCCGGCCTTTTCCCGCCCGATCAGTTCGCGACCGTCACCAAGCCAGTCCTGATGATCCAGACCGATCGAGGTAATCAGAGCAAGGTCTGCATCCAGAGCATTTACCGCGTCCAATCGACCGCCCAGCCCGATTTCCAGTACCCAGACATCAGCACCTGCCGCCTCGAACAACAGAAAAGCCGTCAGGGTCAGCCATTCGAAATATGTCAGTGCACCGCTGTCCGGATGAGCGTCGATATGCTCAAAGGCCTGCACCAAGGCCTGCTCGTCGACCTGCTTTCCATCAATCAGGAATCGCTCACGGACGTCAATGAAATGTGGGGAGGTATACGTGCCGACCCGATAGCCTGCCGCCCGGCAAATGGCGCTTACCATCGCCACGCTCGACCCTTTGCCATTGGTGCCGGCCACGCTGATCACGCAAGCTGACGGCGGGCCGTCAAGCAGTGCCTGAACCAAGCGACGCGTCCGCTCGACCCCTGGCTCGATCCGGTTGGGGTTGCGCTCGAGCAGCTCCGCGAGCCACTGCTTGACGGACTTTCTCATCGTGGTTCTTGGAGCGGGCGGGCTGGGCGGTCGGTCTGCATCACGGCGCAGCTGGTGCGTCTTCCTTCGGTGACTGTTTTGGTGGTTTCTGCGGCAATTCCTTTTTCAGCAGATTGGACACCAGCAAGGCAATAGTCTGTCGCAACTCGCTACGCGGCACGATCATGTCAATCGCGCCGTGCTCAAGCAGAAATTCACTGCGCTGGAAGCCTTCCGGCAACGTTTCCCGGACGGTCTGTTCGATCACGCGCGGGCCGGCAAAACCGATCAAGGCATTGGGCTCGGCAATCTGCACATCGCCCAGCATGGCCAGGGACGCCGACACGCCACCCATGGTCGGATCGGTGAGCACCACGATAAACGGCAGTTTCTTCTTGGACAGGCGAGTCAAGGCCGCCGAGGTCTTGGCCATCTGCATCAGCGAGAACAGGGCTTCCTGCATGCGCGCACCGCCGGATGCGGTAAAACAGACCAGCGCACAGCGGTTCTGGATCGCTGCCTCGACTGCCCGGACGAATTTCTCGCCGACCACCGAGCCCATCGAGCCACCCATGAAGGCGAAATTGAAAGCGGCCGTGATTACCGGCACACCCTCGACCTGGCCGCGCATGACCACCAGTGCGTCCTTCTCGCCGGTGTTTTTCTGGCTGGCACTGATGCGATCGCGATATCGCTTCTGGTCACGAAACTTGAGCATGTCCACCGGAGCAAGCTCGGCAAACAGCTCCTCGCGCCCGTTCGCATCGAGAAATGCGTCCAACCGATCACGCACACCAATCCGCATGTGATGGCCGCATCTGGGGCAAACCTCGAGATTGCGCTGCAATTCTTCACGATAGAGCACCGTGTCACAGCTGGCGCATTTGACCCAGAGACCTTCGGGTACACCCCGCTTGCCGGTGGTTTCAGTTCGAATGCGTAAGGGAATCAGCTTATCGAGCCAGCTCATGCTGCAATCTCCAGAGGTTGTACGGTCACTCGCCCAACCGTGTGGCCGTCAATGACGTGCCGTCTCGACCGCCTTGCGCAGGCCGGCGACAAAGTCCCGCACCGCATCGAGCACGGCCGGCGTCATCCCGCCCTCGGCCTCGGCGTGTTCACGGATCCGCTTGACGATCGCGCTGCCAACGATCACTCCATCTGCCACGGCCGCCACCCGGCCGGCCGCTTCGGCATCACTGATGCCAAAACCGACGCCTACGGGCAGATCACAGCACTCGCGGATGCGCGCGATCTGGTCCCCCAGGGCATCGACATCGAGAGTGGCCGCGCCAGTCACGCCCTTTAACGAAACGTAATAGACGAAACCTGACCCCCGCGAGGCGATCGCACGAATGCGCTCAGCGCTCGTGGTGGGGGCCAACAGAAAAATGGGATCCAGCGCATGCTGGCGCAGCGCACTGACCAGCTCGTCGGCCTCTTCCGGTGGCAAGTCGACGGTCAGGACGCCATCCACACCGGCGTCGGCCGCTCGTTGAACGAAGTTCGTCACGCCCATCGCCTCGATCGGATTCTGATAACCCATCAGGACCACGGGCGTTTCCGTGTTTGTCCGGCGGAACTCGCTGACCAGTTCAAGTGCGCCTCGCAGTCCGCCACCGGTCTTGAGCGCACGCTCGTGAGCCCCCTGGATCACCGCGCCATCGGCCATCGGATCGGAGAACGGCACACCGACCTCAATCGCATCCACCCCGCCTTCGACCAGCGCATGCATCACTGCCAGGCTGCCCTTCGGGTCGGGATCGCCTCCGGTAATGTAGGGCATCAATGCAGCGCGATTCTCCCCTTTGAGGCGTTCGAACAATGCCGCCAAACGGCTGGACGATTGAACAGTCGACTCACTCACAGTTCGATACCCTCAAGTCGTGCCACGGTATTGATGTCCTTGTCACCCCGGCCAGACAGGTTGACCAGAATGCGCTGGCCGCCCCGCGCCTCGGCCAGCAGCCGGGCGTGTGCGACCGCATGGGACGACTCCAATGCCGGGATGATTCCCTCGCAGCGCATGACGTCGTGGAAAGCGGCCATCGCCTGCTCGTCGGTGATCGGCGCGTATTGCACTCGGCCAATATCCTTGAGCCAGGCGTGCTCGGGGCCGACGCCAGGATAGTCGAGACCGGCGGAGATCGAATGAGTCCCGATGATCTGGCCGTCTTCGTCCTCCATCAGATAAGTCCGATTACCATGCAACACACCCGGGCGACCGGCAGTCAGTGGTGCGGCATGCCGGCCGGTGCTGATGCCCTCACCACCGGCCTCCGAGCCATGCAGTTCGACCGACTCGTCGGCGAGGAACTCATGGAAGATGCCGATGGCATTTGAGCCCCCGCCGACGCAGGCGACGATCTGATCAGGTAATTCACCGGTTTTCTCCAGGATCTGTGCGCGCGCCTCGCGACCAATCACCGACTGGAAGCCCCGCACCATCTCCGGGTACGGATGTGGACCGGCGACCGTGCCGATGATGTAGAAGGTGTCGTCGATATTGGTCACCCAGTCGCGCATCGCCTCGTTGAGCGCGTCCTTGAGGGTGCGGGTGCCGGCGTCGACCGGCACCACCTTCGCTCCCAGCAACCGCATGCGAAAGACGTTCGGCGCCTGGCGCTGGATGTCGTCAGCGCCCATGTAGACCACGCAGTCGATCCCCAGGCGTGCGGCGACCGTCGCCGTGGCTACGCCATGCTGGCCGGCACCGGTCTCGGCGATGATGCGGGTCTTGCCCATGCGTTTGGCCAACAAGGCCTGCCCCAGGGCGTTATTGATCTTGTGTGCACCGGTGTGGTTGAGATCCTCGCGCTTGAGCCAGATTTCCGCACCATAGGCTTCCGACAACCGCTTGGCGTGATAGAGCGCGGTCGGACGGCCGACATAATCGCGCAGATCGGACTCAAACTCCTCAAGGAAACCTTGATCGTCGCGATACTTTTCATAGGCAGCCGCCAGCTCCTCGATCGGTCCCATCAGGGTCTCGGCGATATAACGGCCGCCATAGTCACCGAAGCGCCCGCGTACATCCGGGAAGCTTGCGTAATCGACCGGCTTGTCAGTCACCTTGTCGTTGGTCTCGGGCATGCCCTATCCCTCGCATGAATGCATGAATTTTTTCTGCCGACTTGATGCCGGGCGACTCCTCGACACCGCTGGAGACGTCCACGGCATAGGGTGCCAAGCTGTTGATAGCGGCGGCCACATTGTCCGGTGACAGCCCCCCGGCAAGGATCCACGGCTGGCCCTTGCGTACCGGGTGGTGTGGCCAGCGATCCCAGTCAAAGGCACGCCCGGTACCACCCAAACCGTCGACCGCATGGCTGTCGAGCAAAAAGCCGCGGGCAGTGTAATGGTCCTGTGTCACGCGACGACGCTCGTCCTCGTCGATCTCGGCACTGACCGCCTTGATGTATGGTCGGCCAAACTGCCGACAGAACCGACCGCTTTCGCCGCCGTGGAACTGCAGCAGATCGGGCTCGACCTGGTCGATCACGGTCTCGACCCAATCGACCGTCGGGTCCACGAACAGCGCCACCGCCTGGACGAACGCCGGAACACGCGCAACCAGTTCACGGGCCGTCTCCACCCGGATGGAGCGCCGGCTGGCGGGCACGAAGACGAAGCCCAGGGCATCGGCCCCCGCGGCCACGGCGCTCTCGATGTCGGTCTGTCGAGTGATGCCGCAGATCTTGACCCGAGTACGGCTGCTGTTCACCTGCGTGGCGGTCCTCATGAAACTGGAAATAGGGGCGGGAATACTAACAGGATTCTCCTGCCAGCTCGAATGAGCGATTGTTCATTACCCGCTCAAAACCTGCTCAAAACCTGCTCAAACAAGGGTCGACGGGGCTCGATCGGCAATTCGAACTCGGACGGATAGGTCACGCTGACAAGGTAGAGCCCATCGGCTGGCGCGGTGATCCCCGCCACCTCACGCTCGCGGGCGCGCAGCGCTTCGGCCAGCCACTCGACCGGGCGCTCGCCGGTGCCGACCGCGAACAGGCTGCCGACGATATTGCGCACCATGTGATGCAGAAAGGCATTGGCGCGCACATCGAAGAACAGATAATCGCCCTGGCGGGTGATGCGGATCATCTCGACCGTCCGGATTGGCGAATGTGCCTGACAGTCCTTGCCCCGAAAGCTGGAGAAATCGTGCTCACCGAGAAGCTGATCGGCAGCCGCCTGCATGCGCCCCTCATCCAGCGGCCGATACCACCAGCTCAGGCGCCCGGCCGCGATTGCCGGCCGAGTCGAACGGTTGAGCAGACAATAGCGGTATTCCCGCGCCGTGGCCGAAAATCGGGCATGAAAAGTCTCGTCGACCGCACGCACCCAGAGCACCGTGATGTCTTTCGGCAGCGCCTGCATCGTGCCCATCTGCCAGCCATAGAGCGGCCGCTCGACCTCCACGTCGAAATGCACCACCTGATTGGTCGCATGTACACCTCGGTCCGTCCTGCCGGCACAGACGACATCGACCGGCGCGTCGGCCACCCGGCTGATCGCTTTTTCCAGGCGTGCCTGGACGGAGTCACAGTGCGATTGGCGCTGCCAACCATGATAGCGCCCGCCGTCGTATTCGATGCCCATGGCCAGCCGCATGCCATTTCCCTCCAACAATAATGACGAGGCGCGATGATACCCCGTCGACTCACCCCCATGAGCTGCCGTCTTGCAGCCCTGTGCCATCCGACTTGAAATTCGCGCCCACCAAACACAACCTCAGGCACACCCCCACCCAGCATCAGCTTTTCAACATGAACTGATAGGCCAGCGACGCCTGCGCACGCATGCTAGCCTCATCCGCAGTAGGGATAGAGGACGCCGGGGGCGAAGCCAAGAAGTGGGGCATGCCGAGCAGGAACGAGTTCCATATATTAGCCGATTCTGATATGGTTCGCCTCCACTATGGCTTCGGTCTATTCTCCGAGCTTCCTCGGCATGGCTTCTGCTCCGCTGGGGCACTCCAGTTCAGATACCCGAATAGGTTCAGATACCCGAATAGAAAGGACAAGCAGCATGGCGCGCTACCAGCTGAATCGCGGACGCAAGGCAACTCTTCTTCCGAGCCACAAGCCGTCGGCAGCGACCCGGAACATGCCGGTCACCCCCTCTGTTCTTGCCATGACCCTCGCCACCTTGCTGTCGGTACCCGCCGCCTGGGCGATCGACAACTCGGCATCGACCAGCCCCGCCTTCGGGGGCGCAGCGACTGATACGGCGACCGCCGGCGGCATCCGTGCTCCCGAACAGACGTTATTCCTGTCGTTTGACGATGCGGTTGAGCGCACCCTCAATCAGAACGCGGCCATGGACCTGTCCCAGGCGCACATCGCCGAGGCACGTGCCGCCATTGAGCAGGCCAGCGGCAACCTGCTGCCGACGCTGGATCTTTCGTTCGGCGTCATGGGCACCGACAATCCACTCAACGTCTTCGGCATGAAGCTTCAGCAGGAGCAGGCCACCTTCAACGATTTCGGTGTGTCTCAGTACTTTGAGACTTCTAATTTCCTGACCAATCCGACACCGGAGTCCGTCGATCGCGCCAATAATCTCGCCCCGGACGCGCTCAACAATCCCGGCTGGCACCATAATGTTCAAACCTCGCTCAAACTCTCTATCCCCGTCTACAACGGCGGCAAGATCCGCCAGATGCGCACCCAGGCCCAGGCTTTGCTGCAGGCGGCCCAGGCTGGAGACGACGCGGCCCGACAGCAGCTGGTGCTGCACACGATCGAGGCCTATGCCGGCATCAACACCGCCGAGGCCTTCGTCGAGGTGGCCGAACAGGCGTACCAGGCGGCCGAATCCTACCGCGACCTGTCGCAGAAGCTCTATGACGAAGGGGTGGTGACCAAGTCCGACCTGTTGAAAGCGAGGGTCAACCTGGGCGAGCGGGAGCTCGATCGGGAGAATGCCCGTCACCAGGCGGAAAATGCCGCCGACGGTCTCAAGGTATTGACGGGTATCGACACGGACCGCCCGATTGGCCTCTCCCACACCATCGACGTCTCCCTGCCGGAAACCGATCTGACTGGTGCGCGTCAACAGGCCTTGGCGAACAATCCGCGCATCCGCGCCCTGCGCGGTCAGATTGATGCCGCTCGCGCCGAGGTCGATGTGGCTCGTGCCGACTATAAACCGCACATCAATCTGATGGCCCAGCAGGACTTCAACGACGAGTCGGTCAGCCTGAAAAACGACAGTTACACAGTCGGCGGACAGCTGACCTGGCGCATCTTCGATTTCGGCGCGCGCTCCGGCAAAGTCGATCGCGCCCAGGCCCGGGTCAACGCCAGTCTGGCCGAACGCCAGCAGGCACTCGATCAGCTGGTCGGCCAGGTCGGCAAGGTGTGGCGTGAAGCCAACATGGCAGAAAAGCGTGTCGAGGTGCGTCGGCTGGCCATCGAACAAAGCGCGGAGGCTGCTCGCCTGGAGACCCTGCGCTATCAGCAGGGACTGGCGACCATGACTGAACTGCTGGCCGCACAGACTGAACTCGACAACGCCCGTGCCGAGCTGATCCGCGCGTATTTCCAGCGCACCATGCAACGAGCCGCACTGTGGCTGGCGCTGGGAGAATTGACGCCCGAACTTGTCGGTGCCGAACGCGGCAACAACCTGCTTGCCCTACTGAACCAATAGCAATTCGTGAGTCCTGACCTGATTTCCAATGAACCACTTGTTTTCGCGCCCCGTACCGAGCGAGAGTCATCGATGATGAAACCTGCGATCGAATCCTTCCGCAAACCTGCCGCCGCTCGGCGGCTGGCCGCCCCCCTCATCGCGGCCCTGCTCTCCCTGGGGCTCACCTTGAGTCTCACCGGTTGCGGCGGGGACCGGGCCGAGCCGCAACCTGAGGCAGGAGCCGGCATCACGGTTGAAGGCGACTGGATCACTGTCAGTGCAGACAAGGTCGACGATACCGCCCTGTACCCGGGCACGGTGATCGCCAGTGACCGCTCTCCGATCGCCTCGCGCATGATGGGGTATGTGCGCGAAATCAACGTCCGCGAAGGGGAAACGGTCGAGAAGGATCAAGTGCTGCTGACCATCGACCAGAGCGATGTCACCAGCCAGATCCAGCAGGCCGAGGCCGCCTTGGCCAAGGCCCGCTCGGGACTGACCAACGCCCGCAGCAACTACGAACGTTTCAAGCGGCTCTACGAAGACAACGCCGTTCCCAAGCAGCAATTCGAACAGATGAAGACAGCTTATGAAGTCGCCCGTGGTGATTATAACGCCGCCCAAGCTGGCCTCGAGCAGGCCCGCTCGCAGGTAGGCTACGCTCAGATCCGCGCCCCATTCGCCGGCACAATCATCCAGCGCATGGCCGATCCCGGGCAGCTCGCCACGCCCGGACAGCCGCTGTTGATGTTGATGGGCAGTGGTGATCGCGAGATCCAGGTCGAGGTTGACGACCAGGCCTTCGCCGCACTCGCCGAAGGTGATGCCATTGAGGTCGGCTACCGTCGCATCGACGGCTCGGCCACCAGCTTCACGGGCCAGGTACTGCGCCTGGTGGACGCGGCTGACCCGATCACCCGCACCCACTCGGTGAGGATCGCCGTGCCGACTGACGTGCCGCTCTCACCGGGCAGCTACGTGACTGTCAATATCGTGATTGACCAGAAGCCGGCACTCACCGTGCCCGTGACGGCCCTCCACAATCGGGCCGGCATGCAAGGCGTGTTCGTGCTCGATGCCGACGACCGCGCCCGCTTCCGACTAATCCGCAGCGGCCAACGGCTCGGTGACGACGTGGCCGTGCTTGCTGGTCTGAAAGACGGTGATCGCGTGGTGATCCGAGTGCAGGGCCAACTGGCCAACGGTGTGAAAGTGATTCGCACCGGTGACAAGGGTGGCGCTACATCATGAGTCAGATCCCGAGTCCTAAAACCAACCCCGAGATCAACCCCGAGCAGCCAAAATTGAACCTGGCCGGGAGGCTCGCCAGTGGGTTTCTCTACTCCAAGATCACGACCCTGATCATGATCGCGATCACCCTGTTTGGGGTGATGGCAGTGCTGATCACCCCGCGGCTGTACAACCCGGAAATCGTCGTGCCGGGGGCGCAGATCTTCGTCCAGCGTGCAGGCAATTCCGCCCAGCAGATACAAGATCAGGTAGTAAAACCGCTTGAAGCTCTGATGGCGAGTCTCAAGGGTGTTGATCACACCTTTGGTGTGGCAATGGACGACATGGGCGTGGTCACCGTCCAGTTCGAGGTCGGCAGCGACGAGGAAGCCAGTCTGCTGCTGCTATATAACGAACTCTCGCGCAATATCGACCGGTTGCCGCCGAACACAAGCATGCCGCTAGTAAAGAGTATCGGCATCACCGATGTACCGATCATGGGAATTACCCTGAGTTCGGACAGCCTCGACAGCACCCAGCTGCGCGAGGTCGGCCAACGGCTGCTCGAGCAGCTGCAGAACATACCCAACGTCGGTGCGAGCGAGGTCATCGGCGGCCATCGCCACGAACTTTCCGTGAATGTCGATCCGCAGCGACTGGCTGCAACCGGTGTGTCGATGACACAGCTAAGCGAGATGCTCCAGGGCGCGAACGTCGTGCTGCCCGGCGGCACCATCACGCACGACAACCGCCAGTTCCGACTGCGTACTGACGCGGCCTTCGATGGCCCGACCGATCTGAAGAAGCTGGTGATCGGCCAGCACGATCAGCGACCGATCTACCTCGATCAGGTCGCGGAAATCGGCTACGCGCCCGAGGAAAACCATCAGTTCACCACCCACGCCTTCGGCCCGGCAAATACGCTGGGCAAACCGGCCGGCGACCCGGTCTCCTCGGTGACGGTCGCCATCGGCAAGCGGGCGGGGGCCAACGCGGTGACCGTCGCCGCCGCGGTCAAGGACAAGCTTGAGGTGATCAAACGCGAACTGCTGCCCGAACAGGTCGACCTGACCATCAGCCGCGATTATGGCGAGCGGGCGGATGACGCGGTCAACACCTTGATCGAGCACCTCGGCGTGGCTGTGCTGGTGGTGCTGATCATCCTGTTTTTCTTCCTGGGCTGGCGCGAGGCGCTGATCGTCACGCTCACCGTGCCGCTGACCCTGTTCGTCGTCCTTGGCGTGGGCTGGATCTTTGGGCAGACCATCAACCGCATCTCGCTGTTCGGCCTGATCCTGTCGCTGGGTCTGCTGGTGGACGCTGCGATCGTCGTGATCGAGAACATTCACCGTCATTTGCACGAAGGCAAGGAGCCATCCTTCGCTGACCTGCTGGTACGGGCGACCAACGAGATCGGCAATCCGACCAACATTGCCACGCTGGCGGTCATTCTCGCGTTTATACCGATGGCATTCGTCTCGGGGATGATGGGACCGTTCATGCTGCCGATCCCGATCAACGTGTCGGTGGCCATGATCGCCTCGCTGATCCTGGCCTACATCGTCGTGCCGTGGACAGCCTATCGCTGGCTCGGCTCCAAGGCACGCAAGGCACTCGCCAGGCGCGCCACCCTCGAGGGAGATCCACAGCAAGAAGACTGGCTGATGCGCAATTACAAGCGCGTGGCGCGTCCCCTGCTCGGCTCAAGGCCGCTCTCCCTAATATTCCTGCTGTTTGTCCTCGGGCTGATGATCGCGTCGATGCTGATGCCCGCCTGGCAGTTCATTCGGGCCTCCGGAATGAACGGGCCTCTCTCGCCAGCTGGTGTCAGCCTGAAAATGCTGCCGGAAGGCAACGTCAATACCTTCCTGCTTGAGGTAAATACCCCGGCGGGCACCGCCGCCGAACGCACTGCGCTGGTCGCCGATGCCGTCGGTCGCGTCGTGGCTCAGAACCAGTACGTGACTGATTATCAGACCTATGTCGGTCGTACCGGCCCACTGACCTTCGCCGGGATGGTGCGCGGCGACATGATGCGCCAGTCACCCGATATGGCGCAGATCCGTGTCAATCTGGTCGATCGTCACCAACGCCCCATGACCAGTGATGTCGCCACCGGGCTGTGGGAGCAGCTCGAGCCACTGCGCGAGCAGTATCATGATGCGCGTATCAAGCTGTTCCTCACCCCGCCTGGCCCACCGGTCCAGGCCCAGGTGCTCGCCCGTATCCATGGCCCGGATTACGAGACACTGCGCCAGATTGCCGCGGAAGTGCGCGACCACTTCGAAGACGTCTACGGCATGATCAACGTTGACGACTCGATCACCGCGGATGCGCCGGAATACCGCATCAAGGTCAACCAGGCCAAGGCGCTGCAGTCCGGGGTCGCCCCGGCGCAGATCGCCAAGGTGGTATACGAGTACGTCAATGGTCAGACACTAGGCACGGTACACGGCACCAACACCTCCGAGCCGGTGAACATCGTCCTCAAGCTCGACCAAGCCCACCGTGCCTGGATCCGTCAGATCCGCGATCTCACCGTGACCAACCAGCAAGGTATGGCCATCAAGATCGGTGACCTGGTCGACATTCGAGAGGGCATCGCAACCAAGCCGATCATGGATCGCGACCAGCACCCGATGGTGACGGTCCAGGGCGACCTGCTCGGCTCCAGCCCGGTCTATGCCACATTGACGTTGAACAAGTGGCTCAACCAGATGCAGCTGGCCGACAACGTCACCATCACGACCGGCAACCTCGGCTTCGTCGACGCCCAGCCGGACGATCTGGAGGGCTACCAGCTGCTCTGGGGCGGTGACATGCGCCTGACGCTGGACGTGTTCCGTGACCTGGGTGCGGCCTTCATCGTCGCCCTGGTGTTCATCTACCTGCTGCTGGTCGCCTACTATCAGTCGTTCATGCTGCCGGTGATCGTGATGGGGGCGATTCCGCTGACGCTGGTGGGAATTTTCCCGGGTCACTGGCTGTTCAACATGCCGTTCAATGCCACCTCGATGATCGGTTTCATCGCGCTGGCAGGCATCGTGGTGCGCAACTCACTGCTGCTGATCGATTTCATCCTCGAATACCGCCAGCAGGGTTACGCATTGAAGGAGTCGGTACTCGAGGCCGGTGCCGTGCGCTTCCGGCCGATCCTGCTTACCGCGTTGGCGATCATGTTCGGTTCGGCGATCATGATCACCGACCCGGTCTTCGGCGGCTTGGCGGTATCGCTGATCTTCGGCACCTTCGCCTCGACCATGCTGACGCTGCTGGTGATCCCGATCATGTACTACTTCTGGCAGCTCGATCAGAAGATCAAGGCCGAGAAGCGAGCACGCAAGGCAGAGACTGCCTGACATCCTCGCCTGACGCCCTGACACGACATCTGGGCTCGACGGCCAGGGTTGTCCGTGATGAGCCAACCGACCGCGACCGCCCCTTGGGGGCGTGCCGCGGTTTTTTTTGGTTCATCGCACTTGCTTGCCATGACAACCATAAGCAACGAACCGGCATGCCGACACCACCGGCATGCCGACACCTTGGAGACAGCGTGGTGATCAGTTGCTACAGCAAGACCCGGGATTCCATCAGCCAACCAAGGTGAGCATCAAGGTCATCGTCCGAGACTATACGCACTTAGCGCAGCTGTCCGGGCCGCCGGTGCAGTCAGTCGCGACTCCTGTGGCCCGGATTTTCCGGTTGCCAGCGCCCGGCCCTGGCGGTTCAATGCCTTGAGGAGATCATCGACCAGCTCCTGGATGGCGGCAGCATAGTACCGGGCATCGTTGCGCTTGAGCGCCACTGACTGGTCAAATCGCAACGTGTCGAGCAAGGCCTGCCCATCCCCCCGATACCAGCTGCAGCCCACCTTGAGCTGTGCGTAGCCGCTCGCACCGTCAACCTGATGCTCAAGGCGCTCGATCTCGCAGTAGAGCGCCAAGTCGGTCGTTATTCGCGCACCGCCTCGCACGATACCCCTCACCCAAGGCTGGGCGGATAGCGTCTCATCGATCACCTCGTTGAGCATCACGGCCGGAGAACTCGCCCAGCGATTGTCGCGATAGTAGCCAATCGACTGCGGAGCACGGCTGTAGGCCATGTCGCGGCGATCGATCGCGCTTGCCGCGCGTGTATCGACCAGACGCACGATCACCGGCGTCCCCGAAAAGCCACCCGACCCATCCGGCTCATCGACCAGGGTCGCAGCAACCAGCCGCCATTGTGCGGGCTCACTACCTGTCTGTGCGATAACCGCGCAGCCACTCACCGCAATCAGCCCCAGCCCTGCCCAAGCAGGCCGGGACAACAGCATGAACAAGGATCTTTTTTTGACGGTGCGTCGCTGCTTGATAATCACGTCGTTTTATCCATTAACTGAAGATACCGATCAAGGCGTCCCTTCTCCTGGGCCAGGTGGTCGTTCGGTGCCGCCGAAAAAGGCACGCGTCGGGCTTTGGTCCAGATTCGAGGTGAAGTCCGATAATCGGCGGGTGAGTTCGCGTAAATCCCGTATGAAGACGCTGATATCCGGGATCGTCTGTCGTGAGATCTCGCGTGCCGCCTGCTCGCCAGCCTGGCTGAATCCCACCGTGGCATCGGTCGCCACGCCAATACGATTGGCAGTGGCCTCGAAGGTATCCATCGCGCCAGAGACCTTCCCGATCGCCTGATTGAGCGAAGTGATGGTCGATTCGGCCTGTGCCATCAAGCGATCGCCCTTCTCGGTCAGCGATGCGGTGTTTTCGGCCGTTCGAGCTGCGTTACGCAGCAACGCACTCATCTGGTTACGTTCGGCGGCGAGCGTGGCAGTGACTTCGTCGAGCTGCCGGATAGTCCGCACGATCGCATCGAGATTGTCGTCGTGCAGCAGTAGGCGATCAAGTCGCTCGCTGACCTCCAGAAACCGCACCATGGTATCGCTCACTCCGCCTTCCAGCTGGGAAAGCAGCGAGGGCTCGTAAGGAATCACGGGACAACACTGACCCTCTGTCGCCGTCAACGGCTCTCCGGATGCCCCGCCCCTGAGATTGAGCACACTCAATCCGGTCACGCCCTGGAGCTGCAATCGAGCTCGAATATCGGTTTGGATGGGTACGGTTTGATCGATTTGCAGCTGGATGCGGATGTTCTCGGGATTGTCACGATCTATACGAATGCTTTCCACATAGCCTACGTCGACTCCCTGATAATAGACTCGGCTGTCTGTCGTCAGGCCCGTGACACTGTCCGTGGCAAACACGAGATAGCTGTTGTACTGGCGGCTGCTGCCCCCCGTGTACAACCACCAGGCGGTGGCCATGGCTGCGGCCAGCAGCAGGAGCACGAACAACCCGATAATGCTGTAGTTGACCTTTGATTCCATGCCAATACCTTAGTCTGCCGGGGCCGGACTCGCGTTGAGTTTCGCATACTCGGCCGAGCGTGCCCCCTGAAAGTAGGCGACCAGCTCGGGCTCATCTCGCCGGGCGAGTTCGGCGGCCGTCCCCAAAGCCAGCACGCGCTTGCGTCCCAGGAAGGCGACCTGGTCAGAACCACGCCAGATTGAATGGAGATCATGGGTTGCCTGGATTACCGTCAGACCAAGGGAATCAGTCAGCTCACGAACCAGCGCATCAAAGTTGGCCGCCGCGATCGGGTCGAGCCCGGAGGTAGGTTCGTCCAGAATCAGTAATGCCGGATCGAGTGCCAGTGCGCGAGCCAGCGCCGCCCGCTTGACCATGCCCCCGGAAAGCGCCACCGGGTACTTGCCAGCACTGTCGGCCGGCAGGCCTGCCAATAGCACCTTGCTCATTGCCAGCTCCTTGAGCCACTCACCCCGCACACGGGTATGCTCCCGCAGCGGCAGCATCACGTTTTCCAGCACGGTCAATGCCGTGAACAATGCCCCGCCCTGAAACAACACCCCGAGACGTGCGCGCAGCTCCAAACGCCGCGTCGCGCTGGCCCGACCGACATCGACCCCGAACAATTCCACCGACCCGGCGTTGGGCTCGCGGAGCATGGCCAGCGTGCGCAACAGGACGGTCTTTCCACTGCCCGATCCGCCTACCAAGGCGGTAATTTTCCTCGCGGGCAACACCAGATCCAGCCCCTCGTGCACGCATTCCTTGCCAAAGCAGTTGCGAATATCGTGCAGGCGGGCAGGGGCGTCAGTGTGCGCGTCAGTCACGATCAGTATCCCAACAGGTTGAACAGCACGGAGAACAGAGCATCAAGCACGATGACCAAGAAGATTGCTTGAACGACAGCAACCGTGGTGGCACGCCCCACTGCCAGCGCGCTTCCTGATACTCGCATGCCCTGCATGCAACCGATCAGGGCGATGACGATGGCAAAGATAGGGGTTTTCACCAGCCCCAGTATCAAGGGGGTCAGACCGACCACCTCGGGCAGACGATCGAAGTACATGGCATAGCTGACATCGAAACGGGAGGCGGCGATCACCGAACCGCCCACAATACCCATCAGGTTCGCAAACACCGTCAGCAACGGCATGATCACCATCAGGGCAATCACCTTGGGCAGGATGAGCATATCGAAAGGAGGAACACCGATCGCACGCAGGGCATCGATCTCCTCGGTGATCCGCATCGTGCCCAGCTGGGCGGTATAGGACGAACCGGTTCGCCCGGCAACGATGATCGCCGTCAGCAGCGGCCCCATCTCACGCAGCGTGATAATCCCGACCAGATCCACGATCAGCACATTCGCGCCATAACTCTGCAAGACTGCTCCGGCCTGATAGGCCGTCACCATGCCGACCAGGAAGGACAGCAAGCCAATGATGCCTACGGCACGCAGACCGGCCGCCTCGATCTCGGCGACCACCTCACGCCAACGGATGCGCCAGGGGGATAGTGCCAGCCGCCCGCCCCGGCTCACCAGCTCGCCGATGAAGGCGAGGAACGCATTCGCCTCGATCAACTTGCCCACCGTGCGGCGCCCCAACCGGGCGAGTGCGCTCTCGCGCGTCGGAGCCGCCTCGGAAAGATCCGGCAGTCGAGATTTGAGTAGAGTGATCAGCTTGCGTTGCGCCTCGGGCAACGCCGTCAGGCCCACGTCCCATCCAGCCTGCTCCAGCCGGTCGACTTGACGCGCCAAGGCCAGGGCCCCGGCGCTATCCAGTGCGTTGGCAGCACCGGCAAGCCGCAGAGTCCCCGGTCCCCGGCCAGCCTCAGGGGCAGGTGGCGCGGGCGCAGACAAACGGGCCAGCGTCCAGTCCCCGGCCAGCGTCAGCGTGGCCCTGCTGTCGCCCGTGACCTCCAGCCGCAGGCTCGGTGCAGACGATCCTTCGCCTGGCTCATCGTTCATATTCGGCTTGGCTGGACTCACCGGCATGTGTTTCGGATTCCGAGAATATGTAGCGCCACCCGCGCCTCATGGCGGGCCGGGCGGTCAACCTCAAGCCTAGGTTCAAGGGGCGACCGTGTCCATAGCGGGGCGATTCAAGCAGTGATGCCCAACCACCCCAGCTCAGGCCTGTTAGAATGGATGGTCATTTTCAAACGCACCGTCGGCCGTTCGATGCCCGGTGCCATCGTGAGGAGACCCCCATGGAAAGACAGCGCTTGCAGAAGGTTCTGGCCGCCATGGGGCTGGGCTCGCGTCGCAAGATCGAGAACTGGATCGCCGAGGGCCAGGTCCGTGTCAACGGCCGTATCGCGTCCCTGGGGGATCATGCCGGACCAGGAGACATCATCGAGGTGGGCGACCGACGCGTACAGGTCCCCGGTGAGCGCCCGGTTCGTCGCGTACTGATCTACCACAAGCCCGAAGGCCAGATTACGGCCAATCACGACCCGGAGGGACGCCCCACGGTGGCCGAGCACCTGCCCTCCATCCGCGAAGGACGCTGGATCACGGTCGGACGACTTGATTTCAACACCAGTGGCCTGCTGCTGGTCACCAACGATGGCGAACTGGCCAATCGGCTGATGCATCCAAGCTACGGCATCGAGCGAACCTACGCCGTCCGTGTACGCGGTGGTCTGGACGATGAGCAACAGAAGCGACTGCTCGAAGGCGTGGAGCTCGACGACGGCATGGCGCAATTCGCCCGTCTGGTCGACGCCGGTGGCGAGGGAATCAACCGCTGGTATCACGTCAGCCTGCATGAAGGTCGCAATCGCGAGGTGCGTCGCATGATCGAAGCCGTCGGCGGCCAGGTCGCTCGACTGATTCGCATCAGCTATGCCGGCATACCGCTGCCACCACGTCTGCGCCCCGGCAAGATCCAGGAGCTAGAGCCGGCCATCGAGGCAGCACTGGCTGAACTGGTCGGTCTCAAGCCGGAGACACGGCACAAGACGCTTGGGCGTCACGAGACACGCCGCGCCCACAAGCCCTTCAAGGCCGGCAAGTCGGTGCGCGAGTCCAGGCGCCCCTCACGACGCCGCAGTGGAGACGATGCGCCCGAGGGCCATTCGCTCAAGCGCGAGACCACCATCAAGCCGGCCAGGTCCCGTCGCAAGGCTGGCTCGTCCACCAATCGAGGACGCGGATCGCGTGGCTGATCCATACCATCCCGCCACAATAGAACACGGCTTGAAGCCGGAATACGCGCCACCAATACTGGGAAGACCATGCAAGAACGCAGCTCGCTGACCAACCAGCTCCTCATCGCCATGCCCAACCTGGAGGACCCAACTTTCAGCCGGAGCGTGACCTACATCTGCGAGGACAACGAAGACGGCGTAATGGGCATTACCATCAACCGCCCACTCGGACTCGATCTGGGCGACATCTTCGATCACATCCAGGTCACCTGCACTGACGACGAGATTCGTGAGCGACCGGTCTTCATGGGCGGGCCGGTTGAACTGGAGCGCGGCTTTGTTCTGCATGCTCCACATGGCGGCTGGGAGTCCACGCTTGAGATCACCGACCGCATCGGCCTGACGACCTCGAAAGATATTCTGACGGCAATCGCCGACGGGGCCGGTCCACGCAACGTGATCGTCGCGCTAGGCTATTCCGGCTGGAGCCGCGAACAGATGGACCGCGAGATGGCCGAGAACAGCTGGCTCCATGTCGAGGCCACCGAAGAAATCCTGTTCGAGCAGCCGATTGACGATCGCTGGACCTCGGCGGCCAATCAGCTCGGCATCGACATCAACCTCCTCTCCGGCGAGGCCGGACACGCCTGATGGACGGCCAGCGGGGTGGTCAGACGGACGGCCGGGTGGACAACCAGCCGCCGTACATGCAGGTCCTGGGCTTCGACTACGGTGAATGGCGCATTGGTGTGGCTATCGGCGACCGGCGCATCGGCAATGGTCGCCCCCTGACCACCCTGCACAATCGCAATGCCGACCAGATCGACTGGAATGCGATCGAAACCCTGATCGCCGATTGGCACCCCGACGCCCTGGTGCTGGGCTGGCCGATCGACGATGCCGGTCGCTGCTACCCGGTAGCGGCCTCGATACGCCGCTTCGGCAACCGCCTGCGGGTGCGCAGCGGCCTGCCCGTCTATGTCGTCGACGAGCGCCTGAGCTCGGAACAGGCCGCCCAGCGGCTAGGCCGACGGGCAATCGAACGCGATCAGGGTCGCATCGATGCCATGGCCGCCGCGGTGATCCTCGACAGCTTCTTCACCCAGGAGGCGCTGCGCCCGATCGAGGACGTCAGCAAGGCCGAGGTGACTCAAAACCTTGTCGGCTCTCCCGCCACAACGCGGGATTGATACAATCCGCCACCACTCACCCGACCGAGATCCCGCTCCGATGACACAAACCGATCGCCTGCTGCCGGCAAATGAGGCCATCGACCGACTCGAAACGCAGATCCGCACCGCGCTGCAACGTGGTGAACTCGTCGATCCGCTGATCATCGGTATCCACACCGGCGGGGTGTGGGTGGCCGATACCCTGCACCGGGCGCTGGACTGCCGCGATCCACTCGGTCGCCTGAACATCACCTTCTATCGTGATGACTTCCATACCCTTGGCCTGCACCCACAGGTGAGCCCCTCGGATCTCTCGGTCGACGTTGACGGACGCGATATCATCCTCGTCGACGACGTGCTGTTCACCGGTCGGACCATTCGTGCGGCCATGAACGAACTATTCGACTATGGTCGTCCACGACGCATCGCGTTGGCAGTGCTCTATCAGCGCGATGGTCGTGAGCTGCCGATCTGCGCCGACTGGACAGGCCAGGAGATCAAACTCGGCCCCGATGAACAGATCCACGTCGGCGGCCCAGATCCGATCACCGCCCGCCTGGTCTCGAAAAAGCGAGCTGAGGAGAACTGAGCGCCATGGCCGTGAATTTCGTCCGACCCAAGATCCCGAAATTTGCTCCGGACCCCTGGGCGATTCAGTTCGATGAACAAGGTCGGTTACGCCACCTGCTGACGATCGAGGGGCTCGGACCGGAGTGGATCACACGGATTCTCGATACCGCCGAGGGCTTCGCCTCGGTCACCGACCGCGAGATCAAGAAGGTGCCGCTGCTGCGTGGCCGCACCGTGGTCAATCTTTTTTTCGAGGCCTCGACCCGCACTCGCACCACCTTCGAACTGGCCGCCAAGCGGCTGTCTGCCGACGTACTCAATCTCAACCTCACCACCTCGGCCACCAACAAGGGTGAAAGCCTGCTCGACACCCTGAACAATATCCAGGCGATGCAGGCGGACATGTTCGTGATACGCCACCAGCAGTCCGGCGCGGCGCACTTCATCGCCCGCCACGTCGCCCCTCATGTCTCGGTGCTCAATGCCGGCGACGGTTGGCATTCACACCCCACCCAAGCACTGCTCGACGCCTTTACCATCCGTCGCCACAAGGGTGATTTCACGCCATTGCGAGTGGCGATCGTCGGTGACGTCCGCCATTCGCGGGTCGCCCGGTCACAAATGCACGTGCTCAATTCATTGAATGTCGGCGAATTGCGCGTGATCGCCCCGCGCACCCTGCTCCCCACCGAGGTGGAGAAACTTGGCGTGCGTGTCTTCCACGATATGCGTGAAGGGCTGCGTGACGTCGACGTGATCATCATGCTGCGTCTGCAGCGCGAGCGGATGGAGTCCGGCCTGCTGCCGAGCGAAGAGGAGTTCTACCGCCTCTATGGCCTGACCGAAAAAAAACTCGCCTGGGCCAAGCCCGATGCCATCGTCATGCATCCGGGTCCGGCCAACCGTGGCGTGGAGATCGAATCGTCGGTGGCCGACGGACCACAGTCGGTGATTCTCGAACAGGTATCCAACGGCATCGGGGTGCGCATGGCGGTAATGAGCTTGTGCATGAGCGCCAGCCGCACGGGGGACGCATGAAGGACGCACCAGAGAATCTGGGTATCGATTACGACCCGGTCCGCCACCCGGAAGGCTGCCGGCCGGGTATCGACTGCGACCATTGGGTGATCCGTGGCGCGCGCCTGCGTGATCCATCCAATGGGCTTGACACCATCGCGGACCTGTACCTCGGTGATGGGCGCATCGTTGGCATCGGCGACGCCCCGGACGACTGGCCGGCGGAGGCCGCCGAACATCTCTGCGCCGAGGGACAGTGGCTGATCCCCGGGGTGATCGACGGCTGGGCCCGGCTGCGGGAGCCGGGTCTCGAGCACAAGGCCACTATCGCCACCGAAAGTGCCGCGGCCGTGTCCGGCGGAATTACCACCCTGATCATGCCGCCGGATACGGCCCCGGTGCTCGACACGGTCGCGGTCGCACGCTACATCAAACGCCGCGCCCAACTGGCCGGACGCGCACGCGTGATGGCGATCGGCGCGATGACTCAGCAATTGGAAGGCGAGTTGCTGGCCGAGATGGCCGCGCTCGATGAAGGTGGTTGTGTCGCGATCTCGAACGCACATTACCCCTTTCGCGACCTGCGACTGATGCGCCGAGCGCTGGAATACGCGGCCACCTTCGACCTGCAGGTGGTCTTGCAACCATCGGATCCGTCACTGGCCGCCCGCGGCTGCGCCCATGACGGCGCGGTGGCCACCCGGCTGGGTCTCCCGGGGCTGCCGGTCTCCGTCGAGACCGCGCCCCTGGCTCAGCTGATCGCGATAATCAGCGAGACGGGTGCGCGGGTGCATGTGCCCATGCTCTCCTCGGCCGCGGCGCTGAAGCTGATCGAGCGCGCCAAGGCCGACGGCCTGCCGATTACGGCGGGCGTCTCGGCCCATCATCTGTGGCTGACCGAGATGGACACCGATGCGCTCGATCCCAACAGTCATGTCATGCCGCCGCTACGGAGTATCCGTGATCGCGACGCCCTGCGCCGCGGTCTGGCTGCGGGACTGATCGACACAGTAGTCTCCGACCACCAGCCGCATGAACCGGATGCCAAGCTCGCCCCTTTCCCGGCAACCGAACCGGGCATCTCGGGACTGGAAACCTTGTTGCCACTGGTACTCAAGCTGGTGGCGGAAAACATGCTCGGCTTCGAGCGGGCCATCGAGGCGCTGACCAGCCGCCCGGCCACCCTGTATGGGCTCCACGATGCCGGCTCAATCGCCGTCGGCAAGCGAGCCGATCTCACATTAATCGATCCAGACACGATGTGGAGCCTCGACTCGGTCGGCCTGGTCAGCGCCGGGGGGAACACCCCGTTCATCGGCTGGGATTTCGCCCATCAGGTCGAGGCGACCTGGGTCAACGGTCGCCGGGTATTTCTGCGTGAAGATGAATAGGTACAGCAGCCCTGATCCGGACTGGGTCTTGCACCCGCGTCTGCTGCGCGACAGCCTGCCGATAATCAATCACGGCCGTCTCCAGTTTCGCCTGATCAACGACCGGCGCTTCGTCTGGCTGCTTATCGTACCGATGTGTCATGGCGCGGAGCAGCTGCACCTCCTGCCCACCGACTGGCGCGAGGAGACACTCGCCGCGCTGGATGCCGCCAGCCGGACACTCGAGTCAATCTATCAACCCAAACGCATCAACATCGGTGCCATCGGCAATCTTGTTCCCCAACTGCACCTCCATTGCATCGCCCGGTTCGTGGATGACCCGGCCTGGCCTGGCGTGGTCTGGGGTGCCGGAGAGCGTCAACCGGCCGGACCGTACCAATTGCTGCAACACATCCAGCCGATCGCCGCTGGACTCGCCCAGCAGCTTGCGCGACACTCGGGACGCACCGCTTAGTTCCATCTCGTCGGTGTTCGGCCGGCCCAGCCAGGTAACCGGTCCAACGGATTGCGACCAAAAACGGAATCAGGACGACCCGAATGCTACGACTCCCCTTACCGCTTCAGTTCCTGTTCTTCATCTTCATCCAGCTGGCGCTCAGTGCCGGGCTGGTGTTCTACCTCGGTAATCTGGCCCAGTCGAATGTCGAGACCTTCGCCACGGCAAGTCGCGGGTTCGTCGATACCCATCGTTCAATCGAGCAGATCCGCAACGACTATGTCCAAACCGCCACCCGGGCCGAACAGATTACGGCCGGCTTCGCACCAGGCATCCGTCGCGATGTCTCCGAGCTGCGCCTCGAGCTCAAGCAGCTAGCCTCGACCGTCCGTGGCAGCGTGGCCCTCGCCCCCTTGCGCGAGCAGCATCCCGGGGTGGTCAATCGCCTGGCCACTGCCCTCGACTCCCAAGCCGAGGCATTGGTTCAGGCCAGCCAGAATGTCGCTTCGGCCGATGCCCACGAGGTCGCCCGTATCCAATCGCAACTGGCCAGACAGCGCGCCACCATCATGTCCGAGGGCTTCGGCGAGCTGATCGCTGCAACCAACGACGACCTCGATGCGACCATGCGTGCGGTACGCAGCGCCAATGCAGCGGTGACCGAAAACTACCAGCTGATCCTGCTTTTGTTCGTCATCCTGCAGGCGTTTCTGCTCATGGCCGTGCTCTGGCTGACCAACCGGCAAATTCGCCAACTCGCCAACATCACCGAGCGTATCGTTGCCGGTGAACAGGCCAGCGCCGGCGCACAGCAAAAGCGTCGCGACCAGCTGGGACGAATCGCTCGGGCCGTCCAGCAGTTCCGCAGCTCACTGGTCAGCCTGTCGAACTCGCGTGAACAACTCCAGGCAATGCTCAAGAAGCATGAACAGGAATCTCTCAGCCGCCGTCGCGCAGAAGAGTCGCTACGGCTGACCGCTTCAGTGTTTGACCAGGTCCAGGAGGCCGTGTTGGTCACCGACATCCAGGGCCACGTCATTCGTGCCAACATCGCTGCAGGAAAGTTGCTCGGTCTGTCGAGCACCCAGCTGGCCGAACGACCACTGCTGGAGATGCTGCTCGACAAGTCGCCGAGCGTGACCGCCCCTATCTGGAAGCATGTACTGGAGACGGGCGAATGGCGCAGCCAGATCGAATTCACCCGCGCCGAGGACGACAAGACGCTGACCGCCCTGGTGTCGATCCGCCTGGTGGGCGAACCACGTGAGGGGCGCGGCCACGTGATCGTGGTGATCAACGACCACACCGAGATCCATGCTCGCGAGCGCGAGATGCTTGCCCTCGCCCAACTTGACCGCGTTACCGGCCGCCTCAACCGAGGTTACTTCGTCCAGCAGGTCGACCGACAAATCCAGGAGAATCCCGATCAGCCTTTCGCCATGGTCGCCATCGGCCTGGACGGCTTCACCGCCTTCAACGAAGCGCTCGGTCGACGCTTCGGTGACCGCATCCTGCGAGCCATTGGTGATCGGCTAACCGAGATCACCGAGCCACACTCGCAGCTGGCCCGGATCGACGGCGACGAGTTCGCCTATCTGGTGTTCGCCGATAGCCCAGCGGTACTGGAACAACGAATCGAGGTGGTCATGCAGGATGCCCACGCTCATGTCACGCAACTTCTCGAGCTCGCTGGTTACCGCCTCGATATCCGCGCCAGCATGGCTTCAGCCCAGTTCCCGACCGAAGGACAGACCGCCGAGGAGCTGCTGCGGATTACCGACAACGGCCTCTCGCAAGCCAAGGCCGAGGGCGGCAACCGCATTGTCGGCCAGGCTGAGGAACTCACCCAGGCCGCTCAGCGACGTTTCGAGCTCACCCAGGCGCTGGGCAAGGCACTCGGCAACCGTGAGCTGCGCGTGCACTATCAGCCGCAGGTCTCGTTGACCAGCGGGGCCCTGCTGGGTTTCGAGGCCCTGTTGCGCTGGCGTTACCGTGGCGATTGGGTCTCGCCGGACGAATTCATCCCGCTGGCCGAGGAGCACAACCTGATCGACGAATTCACGGAATGGGCGCTGAGCAACGCCTGTCGCCGGGTTGCCGACTGGCAGCGCCAAGCCGGTCAGGAGTTCAGCGTCTCGATCAACGTGCCGCCGCAGCTACTGCTGCGCGACCGGATCGATGAACGACTGGTGGAGCTGGCCCGTACCGCCGGTCTGCCGATTTCATCGATTGTGCTCGAAATCACCGAAAGCGATTTCGGCTCGGACCCGACAATTTTGTCCGGGCACCTGCATCAGCTGGCCATGCAGGGCTTCACGATCGCCATTGACGACTTCGGCACCGGCCATTCCTCGCTCGCCTATCTCAATAAGCTGCCGATCTCCAAACTCAAGATCGACAAGCAGTTCGTCGACGAGATCGAGCACAGTGAGGACGCCCGCAAGCTGCTGGGCTCAATCCTGGCGATGGCCGAGAAGCTCGAGTTCGAGATAATCATCGAAGGGGTCGAAACCCCGCAGCAGCTGATCGAGCTGCGCAAGTTCGGCAGCCGACTGCAGATCCAGGGTTTCGTGTTCTCTCGGCCCTTCGACGAGGATTACTGGGACGGCGAGTTCATGCACGGCAAGCCGCCCAACTACTCAGTGCCGGATATCCAGCCCGTACGTCAGGTCGATTAGCGCTTGCGCCAGCCCATCCCAGCGCAATAAAGCCGGTCTCCGCTTGACGCCAGGGCCGGCTTTTCATCTTGTTGCCGCGATCTCCAGATTATCCGCCCCAAGCATCTCTCAAGCGATCCTCGAGTGACTCCGGGGAATCTCCCAAGACCAGTCTGTTCAGTGGGCCTCGTCCCAGCTCGCACCAATACCAATACCCACCTCGAGTGCAACCCGCAGCTCGGCGGCCGCCGCCATGGTGTGCTCGATCTCGCTGGCCAGGGCCTCGATCTGCTCGGCCGGTGCCTCGAAGATCAGCTCATCGTGCACCTGAATCACCATCCTGGCGCGGCCGGAGACGACCACGCTTTCGTGCAGCGCGAGCATGGCACGTTTGATGATGTCCGCCGCCGTGCCCTGCATTGGTGCGTTGATTGCCGTGCGCTCGGCATACTGACGCCGCTGGCCATTGCGACTCTTGAGTTCCGGCAGGTACAGCCGTCGGCCAAAGACCGTCTCGACAAAGCCGCGTTCGTGCGCGCGTGCCCGTGTCTCATCCATATAGCGTGCCACGCCGGGGTAGCGGGCGAAGTAGCGGTCGATGTAGTCCTGCGCTTCGCCCCGCCCCACTCCGATCTGACGCGCCAGGCCGAAGGCCGACATGCCATAGATCAGGCCGAAATTGATCGCCTTGGCATCCTGACGCTGCTCGTCTGTGACCTCACCACCATCGGCAAACACCTCACGAGCGGTCGCCCGGTGGATGTCCTCGCCGCGAGCGAAGGCCGCCAGCAGCCCCTCGTCGCCCGACAGATGCGCCATGATGCGCAGCTCGATCTGGGAATAGTCCGCCGAGATCAGCTTGTGCCCCGGTGCGGCGACAAACGCCTTGCGGATCCGTCGCCCCTCCTCGGTGCGCACCGGGATATTCTGCAGATTAGGATTCGAAGACGACAAGCGGCCGGTGGCGGTCACCGCCTGGTGGAACATGCTGTGAATGCGGCCGGTCGTCGGGTCGATCCGCTCGGGCAGCCGATCAATATAGGTACTCTTGAGCTTGGTCAAGCCACGATAGTCGAGGATCAGCTGAGCGAGCGGGTGCTCATCAACCAGGGCCGAAAGCGCCTCCTCGTTGGTGGAGGGCTCACCCTTCGGCGTCTTGACCTTCACCGGCAGACCCATGCGTTCGAACAGGATGGCCCTGAGCTGCTTGGTCGAGCCCAGATTGAAGGCCTCGCCCGCTACCTCATGGGCCTCGATCTCGATCGCCTTGATGCGCTCGCCAATCGCCTCGCCCTGCCGGCCCAGCTGATCGCTGTCAATGGCCACACCAGCCCGCTCCATCGCGCACAGCACCGGCACCAGTGGCCGCTCGATCTCCTCGTAGACCGTCATCAGGCGGGGTATTTCAACAAGCTTGCTCCGCAGCCGATCAGCCAGCTGCAGGGTAATGTCCGCATCCTCGGCCGCGTACCGGGCGGCCACCTCGATCGGCAGCTGGTCGAAAGTCAGCTGCTTGGCCCCCTTGCCGGCCAGCTCCTCGAAGGTCGTGGTCTGATGCGAAAGCTCGCGGGCGGCGAGCGTATCCATGTCGTGGCGCGAAGCGGTGGGATCGAGCACGTAGGATTCGAGCATGCTGTCGTCGGCCAATCCACGCAACGTGACCCCATGGTTGGCCAGCGCATGCATGTCGAACTTGGCGTTCTGCAGCACCTTGGTTGGTCGCTCATCCTCCAGCCAGGAGCGCATCCGTTCGAGCACGACCTCACGCTCCAGCTGCGGCTCGAGCCGCTCACCATGCTCATCGATATGCGCCAACGGCACATAGGCCGCTTCATGTGCTGCGACCGCGAATGACAGCCCCACCACCGCCATCTGCATCGGCTCGATCGAGTTGGTTTCGGTGTCGAACGCCACACGCGGTGCCGCCTGGATGCGTTCGATCCAGACATCGAGTGTCTTCAGGTCGGTAATGACGTGGTAATCGACCTCTGTTTGCTCGGCAGCCCCGGTCGTCGCGTCGTTCTCAGTCGCCCTCTGTTCGTCGAACCAGCGCCGCAAGGTATTCAGGCCATAGCGTTCGGCCAGTTCGATCCCGGTCGACACGTCAGGTGCCTCGATCACCAGCTCGTCAAGCTTGACGGCCAGGTCGCAGTCGGTACGAATGGTGACCAGCTTGCGGCTGATCGGCAGGATTTCGAGCGAGTCACGTAGTGATTGCCCCACCTTGCCCTTGATCTGGTCAGCATGTTCGATGATGCCGTCGAGCGAGCCATATTGACCAAGCCATTTGGCGGCAGTCTTGGGTCCACAGCCAGGCACCCCGGGGATATTGTCCGACTTGTCGCCGACCAGGGTGAGAAAATCGATGAACTGCGCCGGGCTGACTCCATACCTTTCCTCAACGGCGGCGACGTCGGTGGTCTGGTTGGTCATGGTGTTGACCAGCGTCACCCCGGGGGCGACTAGCTGGGCAAAATCCTTGTCGGCAGTCGCGACGATCACTGTTTCGTCATTCTCGCGCGCCTCGTGCATCAACGTGCCGATCACGTCGTCAGCCTCTACGCCCTCCACACACAGCAGCGGAAAGCCCAATGCACGTACCAAGGCATGAACCGGCTCGATCTGTGCCCGCAGATCGTCCGGCATCGGCGGCCGACTGGCCTTGTACTCAGGATAGATATCGTCGCGAAACGTCTTGCCTGGTGCGTCAAAGACCACTGCCATGTGGCTGGGATCAGCCTCGCGGCGCATCTTCAAGAGCATATTGATCACGCCGTGGATCGCCCCGGTCGGGCTGCCGTCAAGCGCAGTCAGCGGCGGGAGCGCGTGAAAGGCGCGGAACAGGAAGGAACTGCCGTCAACGAGAATCACAGGTCCGTTTCGGTCGGACATGGTAGGATTTGCCCCTTTAATAAACCGTGGGTGTCAGGCCGGTACTATGCCACAGCCGGGTCATGGCCTGATCATGACTTGGCCACGGCCTGAGTTCATGGCCAAGCTTATGGTCTTGGGTCACACAAACCTGACCATCGCATGACTGGTGACAGGCCGCCTCAGGCCTGCCAAGCACGCCCTGAATACGATCCATCATGAAAAGAAAACTACCCAACCATCCGCCCCGCCTGGATCAGAAGCAGCGGCTTTCCCAGGAATCCTGGAAGATCTTCCAGATCATGGCCGAATTCGTACGCGGCTACGAGACGCTGGCGAGTATTGAACCGGCAGTCAGCATCTTTGGATCGGCACGCTACGACGAGACCAATCCTTGGTACCAACTGACTGTCGAGGTGGCGGAAAAGCTCTCTATCGCCGGCTTCTCGGTGATTTCCGGCGGCGGCGGTGGAATCATGGAGGCAGCCAACAGGGGCGCCCAGGCCGGCGGTGCGCCCAGCGTCGGGCTGAATATCGCCCTGCCCCACGAACAGCACGACAACCCTTATCAGGATATTTCCCTGCACTTCCAGCATTTTTTCGCCCGCAAGGTGATGTTCGTCAAGCACGCCTCCGCCTACGTGGTCATGCCCGGCGGGTTCGGGACTCTCGACGAGCTGGCCGAAATCCTGACACTGGTGCAGACCGGCAAATCGCGCCGGATCCCGATCATTCTGATCGGCTCCAGTTTCTGGCAAGGACTGATTGATTGGCTTTTCGATCAGATGGTGGCCGAAGGCACCATCTCCGAGGGCGACATGAATCTGTACACCCTCTGCGACACGGCCGATGAGGCAGTGGGCGCGATTTTCGATTTCTACCGCAACCGTGGTGTCACGGCGACCGAAGAAGAGCAGCAGAAGCTGCTCAACCTCTGAGTCCCCAGATCAAATTTCCTTAAGCTAATGAGACCGTCATGTCGGTTTTTACAGTAGTTCATGCCGATCAGCTCGAAGTATTCCTGCGACAGTTCGATTGCGGGGAGCTGGTCGAGCACCACGGCATCGCCGCGGGCATCGAGAACACCAATTACTTCGTCACCACCACTGGCGGCCAGTTCGTGCTCACCCTGTTCGAGAATCACGGCCCGGACGAGCTGCCGTTCTTTCTCGACCTGATGGCCTTTCTGGCCGAACACGACATCCCCACCGCTCATCCGATAGCTACCCGTGACGGCCAGTACCTGACCGAACTCAATGACCGGCCGGCCGCCCTGGTCCAGCGGCTGAGCGGGGCCTCGCTCGATCATCCGGATCCAGCGGCCTGCGCCGAGATCGGCCGCACCCTGGCTCGCTTCCATCTGGTCTCCGCGGATTTCCCCGCCTACCGTGCCCCGGATCGGGATCTCGCCTGGGCCGAAAAGGTTGCCGAACAACTGATCGAGCGCGCCACAAAAGAGGAAATGGCGCTGCTGAACGATGAACTGGCCTTCCAGCGAGGCGAATCGCGCGATGAGCTGCCACGGGGTGCCATCCACGCCGACTTGTTCCGCGACAACGTCCTGTTCGACAACGGCCGTCTGACAGGCATCATCGATCTCTATTACGCCTGCACCGACGCCTTCGCCTACGATCTCGCGGTCACGCTCAACGACTGGTGCATCGATGAGACCGGGCAGGCCCGCTCGGCCGAACGCGATGCGCTGCTGTCAGCGTATCTTGCCGAACGCCCATTCTCGGAGGCCGAACGCATCGCCTGGCCAGGACTGCTGCGCGCCGCAGCCCTGCGTTTCTGGGTTTCGCGCATGCAGGACCAGTACTTCCCGCGGGATGCCGAGATGATGACCTATATCAAGGATCCGACGCCGTTCCGTCGCATCCTCGAGGCACACCGGGCCGCAGGCACGCAGACTGCGGACTGGATCACATCCATCCAGACATCCCGGACCGCCCCATGAGCGAGGGCCGATCGCCCTGCCGACTGACTCGCCTGATCGACCGGCTTGACCAGGTCAACGAGTGGGTTGGCCGGATCAGTGCCTGGTTCGGCCTGCTCCTGACGCTGACCGTGTTCGCCGTGGTGGCGCTGCGCTACGGGTTTTCCGACAGCAACCAATGGCTCTCGGAATCGATCCTCTACTGGTTCGCCCTGATGTTCATGCTTGGCATGGGCTACACCTATCGCCACAACAGCCATGTGCGAGTCGATGTGTTTTCGCGCACTGCCTCAGCGAAAACGCGCGCCTGGATCGAGATCATCGGCATCGTGGTGCTGCTCTGGCCAGTGTGCCTGTTCATCGGCATCAGCAGCTTCGAGTATGTCCTCAACGGCTGGGCAATCCGCGAGGCCTCGCCCGAACCCGGCGGCATTCCGCTGCTCTATCTCCTGAAGAGCCTGCTGCTGGTCATGCCGGCGCTGCTCTTCTGGCAGGGGTTGGTCGAGCTGCTGCGGCAGGTGGCTCGGCTGCGCCAGCAGCAGCCCACAAAACCCGCCCGCAAGCCGCTTGGAGAGGGGATGTAGGGCATGGAGTGGCTACTCCTGCTGATGATCCTGACGGTATTCGCTGCCCTCCTGAGCGGATTTCCGGTCGCCTTTACCCTCGCCGGTGTCTCGCTGCTGTTCGCCGGGCTGGGCACATTGCTTGGTTTGTTTGACCACGGATTGCTGGGCGCGATGCCCAATCGTCTGTTCGGCATCATGCTCAACCAGACGTTGGTGGCCGTGCCACTGTTCGTGCTAATGGGCGTGTTGCTTGAAAAGGCGCGGGTCGCCGATGACCTGCTGGAGAATATGAGCGCCCTGTTCGGCCGTCGCCCCGGCGGTCTCGGGTTGTCGATGATATTGGTCGGCGCGATCCTCGCGGCCAGCACCGGCATCGTCGGGGCCACCGTGGTCACACTGGGGCTGATCGCCCTGCCCGTGATGCTGCGCCGCGGCTACGACCCTTGCCTGGCCAGCGGTTCGGTCGCCGCCGCCGGTACCCTCGGCCAGATCATCCCGCCGTCAATCATCCTCGTGCTGCTGGGCGACCAGCTCTCCAACGCCTACGCCCAGGCGCAGCTCGAACAAGGCATCTTCTCGCCGGAGACCGTCGCCGTCGGCGACCTGTTCAGCGGTGCGCTTATCCCCGGACTGATCCTGGTCACGGCCTATGCGGCCTACATCCTGTTCGTCGCCTGGCGGCAGCCTGGGCGGGTACCGGGCCTGAGCAGCGAGGAGCTGGCCCAGCGCCCTCCCATTACCCAGCTGTTGCTGGCGCTGGCCCCACCCATATTGCTGATCGTGCTGGTGCTCGGCTCAATCATGGGCGGCATTGCCACCCCCACCGAGGCCGCCGGCGTCGGCGCAGTCGGCGCCCTGCTGCTCGCCCTGGCTAAACGTCGTCTGCCCTGGGCCGTCCTGCACGACAGCCTCGCCGCCACCCTACGGGTCACGGCCATGGTGTTCATGATCTTCATCGGCGCATCCATCTTCTCGCTGGTCTTCCGTGGTTTTGGTGGCGACCAGGTCGTGCACGACCTGCTTTCGGCGCTGCCCGGTGGGGCCATGACCGCCCTGCTGCTGGTGATGGCGGCGGTCTTCCTGCTCGGCTTCATGCTCGACTTCATCGAGATCACCTTCGTGGTGGTGCCGATCGTCGCCCCGGTGCTGCTGATGATGGGCATCGACCCGATCTGGCTGGGCGTGCTGCTGGCGGTGAACCTGCAGACAAGCTTTCTCACGCCGCCATTCGGCTTCTCCCTGTTCTATCTGCGTGGCGCGGCACCGGCAAGCATCTCGACCAGCCAGATCTATCGTGGCGTGCTGCCATTCATCGCGATCCAGATTGTCGTGCTCGCCCTGCTGGTGCTCTTCCCCGAGCTCGTGACCTGGTTACCGGAAAGCCTTGACGTTCGTGCCCACTGATCGGCCCACTGACAAGGTCGGCCAGTCTCGCCTGCAGCCAATCGAGCTGGTCGGCCGGGACGAGCGGTTGTGGCTCGATTTCCCGCTGGCACTCGCCCCGATGGCGGGTGTGTCTGACCGCCCGTTCCGCCAACTCTGCGTCGATCTGGGTGCAGGTCTGGTGGTCAACGAGATGCTCAGCAGCAAACCGGAACTGCGCCACACACGCAAGAGCGAACAGCGCCGCCTGCGGGCCGACGACCCGGAACCACGGGCCGTCCAGCTACTGGGCAACGATCCTGGCGACCTCGCCCAGGCGGCTCGGCAGGCCTACCACGACGGCGCGCAAATCATTGACATCAACCTTGGTTGCCCAGCAAAAAAGGTCTGTCGCAAGGCCGCCGGTTCGGCCTTGATGGCCGAGCCCGACACCGTTGCCCGTCTGCTTGAGGCGACAGTCGAGGCGGTGCCCTGCCCGGTCACCCTCAAGATGCGCACCGGCAGCGATGATTCCTACCGCAATGCCCCGGAGATTGCAGCGATTGCGGAAAATGCCGGCATCGCCATGCTCAGCATCCATGGTCGAACCCGGGAACAGAAATACCGCGGCGAGGCCGAATACGACACCATCGCCCGGGTGGTCGCCGAGCGCCGGATCCCGGTACTGGCCAACGGCGACATCAACTCGATAGCGAGCGCATTTGCAGCTCTCGAAGCCACCGGCGCCGCCGGCCTGATGATTGGGCGGGCAGCCTTCGGTCGTCCCTGGCTGTTCACGCAGTTGCGGGCGGCGCTCGAGAATCGCCCCGTGCCACCCGAACCGAGCGAAGCCGAGATCATGGCCTTCGTTCGACAGCAGTTCGAAGCGATTTATTCCCACTACGGAAATGTGATGGGCGTTCGGATCGCGAGGAAGCACTGGGGATGGTATTCTCCCCGGTTCACGATTGAGGAAGGGATGCGCAAGGAGTTCAATCGGCTGGAGACCATCGAGTCTCAACGCCGATGGCTCGACCGGCGGGAAGCCGACCTTCGCCACATGCCGGCCCCGCATCCCGGGTAACCGATCACGCCCGGATCGGTCGACAGGCCGGTCGGATCGCAGCACGCACCACCTGCTGCACTGACCGAAAGTCCCAGCTAAGCCGCGTTGTGTTCGAGAATCATGACCTATTCCACCCGCCCATCCGCCGCCCTACCCGCCAAGCCCACCCTGGACAAAACCGCCCGCCAAGCGGCCGAATGTCATCATGACATGCACCAAACGATCATCGATGCCCTCGATATCCTCTGGGATGCCTTTGAGGAAGATCAACCAAGCAATCTGTACCACCTGGTGATGGGTCAGGTTGAGCGGCCCCTGCTCGCCCGCGTACTGGAACGTTGCGACAACAACCAGAGTCGCGCAGCCGCCTGCCTCGGCATCAATCGCAGCACCCTGCGCAAGAAACTGCGCGACCACGGCCTGATCTGATCCCGACAGCGGCCGCCCCCTTCATCTCTCCCCTCCAAAACAGCATCCCGATGCCGCTTGCCATGGCTTGTTTTTTACGTCCAAGAGTATCCATCCCCGCTCATCCCGGCCGCAGTGAAAATTTCCCTTTTCTCTCGCAAGAAAACAGGGTATAACGCGCCACAAGTCGGCTGGTCAGCCCCATGGACACGGGGTGCTGCCCCGGGTGGCGGGAGTCCCGAAGCCTCATCCGGGTTTCCAGTGGCTCGTACGGAGACCGGCGCCAAGCGCCTTCGCCATGACCGTCGATCGATGCCAACGCAGGCCGGCCATAGGCCCGCCTTGAACGTATTGATCTCGGAGGTACCTCATGAGCACAGAAGCTGAATATCAAGATCTCGAAGAAACCTGGGACGACGAAGACGACACTATCGACGAGCCAGACACAGACGACGAACTGGAGCTGGACGACGACGAGCTGGAGTCCGAAATACTGCCGCTCGACAAGAGCGTTAGCCACAAGGACGCCCGACGTCGCTTGGACGATATGCTCGAAGAGCGCCGCCTTCGGGCAGAAATGGCCGACGACTTCTGAGTCCCGTGAATCCTGATCAGACGTCCGGGATACATCCTTCCCGGACTTCTCGACCGAAACTCCACATGACCGCTCAGCCAGCTTTCCCCCCTGCCCAGCCAGATCGGCTGGTGTTGGCCGTCGGGCTGTTCAGTGGTCTTGTGGCCGTCGCACTGGCGGCGATGGGCGCGCATGGGCCGCTGGCGCCCATCGATCCCATCGCTCAGCGCCAGCTGGACACCGCCAGCCTGTTCCATCTGACCCACAGCCTGGGGCTGATGCTGCTCGCCTTCTGGCCGGCGGCAGTCTCGTGGCGCCGCGCTGTCGCCCTGAGCTGGCTCGTCGGCATTGTTCTCTTCGCCGGCAGCCTCTACTCATCCACCATGTTCGCGGTCGCCTGGCCCGGACTGCTGACTCCGCTCGGTGGCCTGTTCCTGATGAGCGGCTGGCTGGCCTGGCTGGTCGGTGTGCTGGGGCTTGGCCGCCCCCGCTAGCTGAACACAGAAAACGTCGCCCCGCGCTCATGAACGACGAACGGCACCGAGAGATTTCTTGACCAAAAAAATCGCAGCCAGACCGACTTGGTCGCTGCGATTTCCACTTGACGGCCCCGTATGATGCCAGGGCTGTCAGAAGTTGACAGGGCAGAAACAGCATCTACTTACTTGTTGCGAAGCTCCTGAAGCGCATCGTTCATCTTGAACAACACGATCATGAGCTCACACCAGATGCGTACGGCCACCGCCCCGATCACCATCATGAACAGGCCAGACAGGAAGCTGCCGAAAGAGAAATTGACGAACATCATGCCGAGACCACTGACCACCACAGCGGCCAGCAGCAGCCAGTAAATAAACGTGATAAATCTTGGCGTCAGCATCTTGTCGAAGAAAAGAAGCTCTTTCAGGTCTTTCATGCTTTTGTTCCTTTGGTGATTTTTGTTTTGATTTCTTGATTTTTGAAGCAGGAAAGACAGCCAAGACGAGAGGGGAGCGGCCCTCCGAAGAACAGATCTTCAACCCTTTTGGATGATCAGCACGGCACATGCCGACCAAGGAACAATCCGGGAAACAACCGATTCCGTTCCAACCATCACGACTTCACTCCACCCATCGCGACTTCACTGTCAAGTTTGCTTCCAGCAGACCCTACCATAAAGAAGTTGCCTCGAATCCAGTTTGTCCACTCACGATCCGCGGCATCTGCGGGGTAGGTCTTGCCGTCACACATTCCTACCCCACCAACGCCCTGCACAGCTGATCGTTTAGGGAGACTGTGCGCAAATACCCAAGCGGTCCCGTCGTCGGAGGGCATGCCGATTGGACCCGAGCTGCGCCCCGGGCCTATTTTCGGTACCATTCGCGTTTTTGCGCCAGGAATTCGCATGTCTCGATCTACCTTCGAATATGATGATCTGATCCGCTGTGCCAAGGGCGAGATGTTCGGCCCAGGCAATGCGCAGCTCCCCTTGCCGCCGATGCTGATGTTCGATCGCATCGAAACCATCACCAACGAAGGCGGCAAATTCGGCAAAGGCGAAATGCATGCGGAGATGAGCATCCATCCGGACCTGTGGTTCTTCGCTTGCCACTTCGAGGGCGACCCGGTAATGCCCGGTTGCCTGGGGCTGGACGCGATGTGGCAACTGGTCGGTTTCTTCCTCGGCTGGAGCGGAGGCAAGGGCCATGGGCGCGCTTTGGGCGTCGGTGATGTAAAATTCTCGGGGCAGGTTCTACCGAGTAACAAAAAGATCGAATACCGGGTCGACATGAAGCGCGTGATCATGCGCAAACTGACCATGGGCATCGCGGATGCGCAGATGCTCTGCGATGGCGTCGTCATCTACGAGGCCAAGGACCTGCGCGTCGGATTATTCACCAGCACAGAAGCACTTTCGGAGTAAATCCACCATGCGCCGAGTCGTCATCACCGGCATGGGCATCGTGTCCAGCCTGGGTAACAACTGCCAAGAGGTGCTCGCCTCGTTGAAGGCAGGCCGCTCCGGTATCGAGCGCAATCCCGAGCAGGTCGAGCACGGCTTCCGTTCTCATGTGGCGGGCACGCTCAAGATCGATCCATCCGAGCACATCGACCGCAAGCTGTTTCGCTTCATGGGATCGGCCGCAGCGTACAACTATCTGGCCATGCGGGAAGCGATCGAGCAGTCGGGGCTTACCGAGGAGCAGATTTCCAATCCACGCGCCGGCTTGATCACCGGCTCTGGCGGCTCCTCCTGCGAGAATATCGTCGCTACGGCAGATATCGCCCGCGAGCGAGGCATCAGGCGGGTCGGCCCGTACATGGTCACCCGCACCATGGGCTCGACCACCTCGGCCTGCCTGGCCACGCCGTTCAAGATCAAGGGCATCAACTACTCGATCAGTTCGGCCTGCTCGACCTCTGCCCACTGCATTGGAGCTGGCGTGGAGCAGATCCAGTTCGGCAAGCAGGATGTGGTCTTCGCTGGTGGGGGTGAAGAGCTGCACTGGTCGCTGTCGGCCATGTTCGATGCCATGGGCGCGCTGTCGTCCAATTTCAACGACACCCCGGACAAGGCCTCGCGTCCCTACGACGTCGACCGCGATGGCTTTGTCATCGCCGGTGGTGGCGGCACGGTCGTGCTCGAATCGCTTGAGCACGCCCTGGCCCGTGGTGCGAACATCATCGCCGAGGTCACCGGCTACGGCGCGACCTCCGATGGCTATGACATGGTTCAGCCCTCGGGTGAAGGCGCGGTGCGCTGCATGCAGCAGGCACTGTCGACCGTCGAGGCGCCAATCGACTACGTCAACGCGCATGGCACCAGCACCAAGGTGGGCGATCTGCGCGAGCTTGAGGCGATGGCCGAGGTATTCGGTGAGCACCAGCCGATCGTCACCTCGACCAAGTCGCTCACCGGCCATGCCTTGGGCGCGGCCGGTGTGCACGAGGCGATCTATTCACTGCTGATGATGCAGAACAACTTCATCGCCGCCTCGGCCAACATCGAGAACCTGGAGCCGGAAGCCAAGCAGGCCAATATCGCCACCGAAAGGCTCGACGACCAGCAGATCAATACGGTCCTGTCCAACAGCTTCGGCTTCGGTGGTACCAACGCCTCGCTGGTGATGCAACGCTTCAACGGCTGACAGGCCACGCGCCAAACCGTTGACCCAATCGGTTGGCCAGTCCGTTGACGACAAAAAGCCAGACCATGGCGGTCTGGCTTTTTTCATGCCGGCAGGGTTTTCAGCAGCTCATTTTTCTTCGAACCCTACTTTGGGCCACGCTTCAGGCCATGCTTTAAGCCATCAGGGCACTCTCGATCAACTGCCGGCTGTAGTCATGCTTGGGATACTCAAGCAGCTCGCTGCTAAGCCCGCTCTCGACGATCTCCCCGTCAAGCATCACTACCATCCGGTGGGCTAACGCTCGCACCACCGCAAGATCATGCGTGATCAGCAAATACGTCAGACCATAATCTGCCTGCAGATCACGCAGCAGCCGCAGGACCTGTAACTGCACTGCAGCATCCAGCGCGCTGGTCGGCTCGTCGAGGATCAATACCTGCGGGCGCAGGATCAGGGCGCGCGCGATCGCGATCCGCTGGCGCTGACCGCCGGAGAACTCATGCGGATAGCGCGACATCACGGCCGGATCCAGTCCGACCTCGTCAAGCACGCGTTCAATGCGGCTGCGGCGCTCGACGCGCGTCAGCCCCGGCTCATGCACATCCATTCCTTCACCGACGATCTGGGCGACATTCATCCGTGGCGACAACGCCCCGAACGGATCCTGGAACACCACTTGCAGGTCGCGTCGAAAGGGCCGGAAACGCTTCTCCGCCAGCCCGTCGACCCGGCGACCATTCAGCCAGACCGCCCCACTCGCCCCAGCCATCAGTTGCAACAGTGCCAGGGCGAGCGTGGTCTTGCCCGAGCCCGATTCGCCCACCACACCCAATGTCTGGCCGGCATGCAGGGCCAGATCCACACCCTTCAGGATTTCGGTGCGGGTATCAGCCCCCAACCAGCGACGCTTGCCGACCATCACCCGCAGATCCTCACAGCGCAGCCGCTCGCCAGCCTCTGGGTCGATCGGCCCGATCATGGAGGCGACCTGACGGGCTTCGAGCAAGGTACGGGTATAAGCGTTTTTCGGCTGGGTAAAGACCGCCTCGGTGCGCCCGGTCTCGACGATCTGACCGTGACGCATTACCACGACGTGATCGGCGTAACGGCGGACCACCGGCAGGTCGTGGGTGATCAGCAGCAGGCTCATTCCCAATTGCTGTTGCAACTCGACCAGCAAGTCCATGATGGTCTTGCGTAGACCGGCATCGAGTGCGGTGGTGGGCTCATCGGCGATCAGGAGACGCGGATTGCAGGCAATCGCCATGGCGATCATCGCTCGCTGACGCTGCCCGCCGGACAGCTGATGCGGCAACGCGCGCATCACGCGCTTCGGTTGCGGGAGGTGGACCTGTTCAAGCAGGTCCTGCACCCGGGAGCGCAGCGCCTCGCCGCGAAGACCCAGATGACGCACCAACACCTCGGCGATCTGCGCGCCGATGGTCTTCAGCGGATTGAGCGCCGTCATCGGCTCCTGGAAAATCATGCCCACCCGGCGGCCGCGCAGGGCACGCACACGCGATTCGCTCATCGCCAGCATGTCTTCGCCCTCGAAACGGATCTGTCCATGGGTCTCGGCATCACTCGCCTCGAACAGGCGCAGGATTGACAAGGCGGTCACCGTCTTGCCGGAGCCCGACTCGCCCACCAGCGCCAGACGCTCCCCTTCTCGCAGGGTCAACGAAACCGACTGCAACAGTGGCGTCCCAGCTACTGCAACGCTCAGATTCTCGATTTCCAGCAAGGGCACGCGCGCCTCGTTCGACTCCACAGCATTCCTCGTTGCTTGTTACCGCTTGGTATCAGGCGGCTTCTGGATATTAGGGACTGGATATTAGGGATTGGTGAGCGATGCTCCGCCAGCGAAACGCGCACAGCGATGGCCGCAGAAACTGGCCACAGAAATTGCCATGTTATCCGCTTGAGTCTGATCTACCCTTCTTTTCAGCAGTCGACATGTTAACAGTCGGCATATCGCCCGCGCGCCTGCAGGCCATTCGTTCCCGGTGGAGAAATCGCTACACAGCGGCGGGCAAGCACCAGGGGAGACGTGATGATCTACTCGATCGGTTCACTGCTGGCATTCAGCTTCGTCATATCACTTATTGCCGTCATCGCCCTGGTCTGGGCGATCTATTCCCGCCAGTTCGAGCTGACCGATCAGCAGGCCCGATCAATCCTTCCTGAACAGGATGCCGACAAACCGGAAACCGCCTTCGGCCCGATCGAACGGCAGACCTTGCTGTTTTTCTTCTTGAGCGCAACCTTCTGGCTCGTACTGGGCTCCATCTTCGGCCTGATCGCCTCATTCAAGCTGCACATCCCCGGCCTGCTCGATGGCAGCGCACCGCTGACATTCGGTCGCGTGCGCACCATGCACCTCAATACCGTGGTGTATGGCTGGACCTCATTGGCCGGAATCGGCATGGCCCTGTGGCTCATCCCCACCCTGTTCCGCACCAACCTGCGACATGCGCGACTCGCCCTGGGCGGTGGCTGGCTATGGAATCTTGCGGTACTCGCCGGCGTGATCGCGATCGGATGGGGCTGGAGCGACGGCATGGAGTGGCTGGAGTTCCCCTGGCAGATCGATCTGCTGCTGGCCGTCTCGGTCATCCTGATCGGCATCTCGATCCTGGTGACCGGCAAGCATCGCCGCGTCAACCACATCTACGTCTCCGGCTGGTACATCAGTGCGGCAATGTTGTGGTTCCCGGTATTGTTCATTACCGCCAACCTGCCATCACTCTACTCCGGCGCACAGGCCGCTACGGTCAACTGGTGGTATGCGCACAACGTGCTTGGCTTATGGGCGACCCCACTGGGGCTGGCAGCCGCCTATTACTTCATCCCACGGATCATCGGCAAGCCGATCTATTCCTACCCGCTGTCCCTGCTGGGCTTCTGGACACTGGCGCTGTTCTACGCCCAGGTGGGTCTGCATCACCTGATCGGCGGCCCCATCCCCACTTGGGCGGTGACACTCTCGGTGGTCCAGTCGGTGATGATGGTGGTCCCGGTCGTGGCGGTGGCGATCAATCAGCACACCTTGAGCTTGAGCAACGGCTGGGCCTGGCGCGAGAGTATCCCGCTGCGCTTCGTCGCGCTGGGCGCGATTTTTTACACAATCGTCTCGCTACAGGGTTCGTTTGAGGCGATCCGTGCGGTCAATACCGTGACACATTTCACCCATTACACCGTCGGCCATGCACATCTCGGCATGTACGGCTTCGTGGCGTTGGTGATGTTCGGCTCAATCTACTACATCCTGCCGCATCTCACTGGACGCAGATGGCTTTTCCCGACACTCATCAGCTGGCATTTCTGGCTGGTCACCAGCGGCATCCTACTGTATTTCATTGGACTCTCCATCGGTGGCTGGTTGCAAGGCGTGGCCATGCTCGACCCAGCCCGTCCCTTCATGGAGAGCGTTCAGTTGACCCTGCCCTACCTGACTAGTCGCTCAGTCGCCGGCAGCCTGATGACACTGGGTCACCTGCTGTTCGCCTTCAATCTGGTCGCCTTCGTACTGCAACGTGACCCGGCCGGCCGACCGGCGCGCGAAGAAATCGAATCGGCGGCCCGACAACCCACCGGGAGTCACTGAGCCATGAACCGACTGCTGCCTCTGATCATCGTGGCCCTGGCTACCTTGGCACTGTCCATGCTGTTCTTTGTGGCTGGTCCGATGCTGCAGATTGCACCGCTCGACCCACCAGTCGAACTCAAGCCATATTCTGAGGCTGAGCTACGTGGACGCCATCAGTACGTCAGCCTCGGCTGCGTCTACTGTCACTCCCAACAGCCACGTGCACCCGCACAGGCACCGGACCAGGCCCGTGGCTGGGGGCGCCCCTCCACCCCGGCCGACTATGTCTTTGACCGGCCGCATCTGCTCGGCACCATGCGCACCGGACCCGATCTGCTCAATATCGGTGTGCGCCAGCCCTCACGTGACTGGCAGCTGACGCACCTGTACGCCCCACGGGCGATCGAACCGGGCAGCATTATGCCGGCTTTCCCGTTCCTGTTTGAGGCGAAGGACAAGCCGGCCAAGGGCGACGTGGTCGTCACGGTGCCCGACACCTTCCGCCCCGAAGGCAAGACGGTCGTGGCCCGACAGGAAGCGCTCGATCTGGTTGACTACCTGCTCAGTCTCGATCGCAGTTATCCAGCAGTGCATCAGGAATTGCGCGACAACGCCTATGCGCCTGTCGGGGGTGACCAATGACCAGACCCCGTCGAATCCAAGGCATCTCGGGGGTGCGAGACAAGACCTTCACTCCCTACGAAACCCTTTGTCGCATCCCTTGGCCAGTCTATTCGATACTGATCGCGCTGACCGTCTGGGGACTGATTGTCTTGCTCCCGCTCGATGATCATGTCAACAAAACCGTCGCCAGAACAACCGCGGTAGTGGCCGAGCAAAGTGATAGCTCGAGTAACGACATCAGCGTGGGACACACCCTGTTTGGCCAGTTCTGCGCCACCTGCCATCAACAGGAGGGGATCGGATTGACCGGGGCCGTACCACCGCTGACTGGATCGTCGATTGTGACCGGCGACCCTCGGGTGCCTATTGGCATCGTCCTGATGGGCGTGGAGGGCCCACTGACGGTCAATGGCACCGTCTTCAACGGTCGTATGCCCACCTTCCGCAACACCCTGACCGACCAAGAGATTGCCGCGGTGGTCACCTACATCCGCCAAGCCTGGGCAAACGACGCCGATCCGGTCACGACCAAACAGGTCAGTTTGTTGCGTGCCGAACTCAAGGACCAGCCGACACCGCTGACCGGTGATCAGGGGGTGCAAGGGCTGCGACAAACCGTTATCTCGAGGCATTCCACGGATAGGCCCGCCCCGCTCCGCGACCAGGCAACGTCGGCGGTGGTAACCACGCCCTCAGAGGCTCTCTAGCACATGAATCCGAAACTGTACGCTCCGATCTTGCCGGTTCGCCCGCTGCACCTCGTCTTGAGCGGCATCTTGGGGGTGGCATGTCTGACAGGCTGTTCGGTTGATACCGACTCAATGTATGCCGACGACAGCCAACCTCAGGCCAGGACCCAGATCGACCCGCTCACCGCTGATCGTCTCAAGCTCATCAGTGACGCCAGCTCGCTCGCCCTGGTGGGCGGGCTGATCGGCAATACCAGCAAAGCCTGGGCCTGCGCCTCCTGCCATGGAGCCGAAGGCGAAGGTGGCGACACAATCCCCGCGCTAGCGGGCCTGCCGGCCGGTTACATCGCCAAGCAGCTGCATGATTACGCTGCCGGTCGGCGAGAGAATCCCGATATGGCATACGTCGCCCGTACCTTGTCGGACGACGAGATGGCCGCACTCGGCAAGTACTACTCGAGCATGGCTCGGGAGACCCCCGCCGGCGCGGCACTCGGCGGTGACATGGAGCGGGGGCGAGAACTGGCGCATGCAGGCGACTGGCGCGTCAATGTCCCAGCCTGCTACAGCTGTCATGGCTCAGCCGGATGGGGGGTGGGCCAGGCCTTCCCGCCGATCGCCGGCCAGCCTGCCGTATACCTCTACCAGCAGCTGATCAGTTTTGGTAACAGCCAGCGACGTAACGACCCAGAAGATTTCATGCACGATATCGCCCGGGTGCTCTCGGATGCGGACAGGCTGGCACTGGCCGACTATCTCGCCAGTCGCCCACCTCGCCAGGTGCGCGGAGATACCAGCTATGGTCCCGGAGCTACTGATGATGAACCGGCGAACAGCGGCAATGGGGCCAAGAGGGCAACACCATGAATGAACGGTCGGATCCACGCACCCGCGGCAAGGCCCGCAACGGAGGCTCGGCCATCAGCCGACTGCTGCTGGTAGTGGTCGGCGCGGCGATCCTGCTCGGAGCCGGCATCCTGGTGGATCGCTATACGATCTGGCCATTATCGATCTTCGCAGCCAGCACGCCGGCGCCCTCGTCAATCGCGGATCAGAGAGCCAGGGAGGCGCGCCTGCAACTGGCCGAGCAGCGCAAGACACTCAAGGACAACCCGAATGCGATCTTTCCCGAGGTGCCGCTGGGTGCCGACCACCATTTCGTGCCTCCGGGCGACGACGAGATGCCCGATGACGAGATGGGAGAGTCCATCCAGCGGGGTCGCAGTATCTTCGTCAATACCGGCACCAGCGCCGCGCAGTTTACTGGCAACGATCTGGCCTGTGCAAACTGCCACCTCGATGCCGGCAGACGTCCAGGCAGCGCACCTTTGTGGGGGGCCTGGGGTGTCTACCCCAAGTATCGGGGCAAAAACGACATGATCAACACCATGGAGGATCGGATCCACGGCTGCTTCACCTACTCGATGAACGCGCCCCAGTCGCCCAGCGGCGGTCCACCCCCGGCCAACCACCAGATCTACAAGGACCTGCAGAGCTACATCTTCTGGCTCGCCGATGGCGCTCCCGTCGGCGAACCCCTGCCTGGACAGGGTTACCCCGAACTCGAGCGCACCGAAAAGGGATTCGACTATCAACGTGGGGCCGACGTCTTCAAGAACAACTGCGCTGTCTGCCACGGCATCGACGGTCAGGGACAAAAGGATCTCAACGGTCGGCAAATCTTCCCGCCACTGTGGGGCCCACGCTCATACAACTGGGGTGCAGGCATGCATCGGGTCCCCACCGCCGCGGCCTTCATCAAGGCCAACATGCCACTGGGCAAACGCGATTACCTCAGCGATCAGGACGCTTGGGACGTAGCCGCCTACATCAATAGCTTCCCACGTCCACCCGATCCGAGGCAGGTGGATGAAGACCTCTCTATCGCTGAGGCCAAGGAAAAATATCACGATGACAAAAAAGGCTATTACGGCCACAGCCTGCGTGGCCAGCTGCTAGGCGAGGCGCTTGACCAGTCGCAATGGCAGCGCTTCCAGAAAGAACAGGCCTTGACGATCGACAATGCAACGCCATGAAGCTCGCTCAGCGGCCAGCCGAGCTGGCCAGAAAAGACTATCACCGTGACTGACTCGCTCACCGAATTCGACGACGTCCGGACACTCGAGCGTCACGGTCGAGCACTGGTCACAATCGAGGGCCTGTGGTGCCCAAGCTGTGCTGCGGCAACCGAGCGTCTGCTGCGAGACACACGGGGGGTGAAGACGGCACAAGTGAGCTTCGTCGGCTCAGCCGCCCTACTCCACTGGGACCCAGCTCAGACCTCATTGGAACAGCTTGCCCGCAAGGTGCATCGACTCGGCTATCGCCTCGGCCCACCCCGGAGTTCGCGCACAAGCAGCTCGCGGCTTGACAACGAAATCCGCGCATTGGGCATCCGCCTGACCCTGGCCGTGTTCTTCGGCGCCTGGACCATGTTGCTCTCATTGCTGCTGTACCTGGACGTGGGCCAACGCTCCGGCGAGACCGTTGCCTGGTGGCTCGCCCTGGCCAGCTCGCTGTTTGCGCTGCCAGTCCTGATTTTGGCAGGCCGACCGATCTTCCTCGCCGGCTGGCGTACATTGCGGACGGGCATCCCCGGCATGGACACACTGGTAAGTCTCGGCGTGCTCGCCGCCACAGGGCTGTCGGTCTGGCAGCTGGCCCAGGGATCGGACCAGGTTTTTGCCGATACGGCCGTGATGCTGATTACGTTGCTTACCGTAGGACGGCTGCTTGAAACACGTGCCCTGCGTCGCGCTGCGGCCACCATCGACGCCTTGCACGCACGATTGCCCGAGGTGGCCGACCGGATCGATGCGGATGGCCAAACCGAGACCGTACCCGCCGAGATGATCGCCCACGGCGATCTCATTCGCGTTCAGGCTGGCCAACGGGTGCCACTCGATGGGGTGATCCATGCGGGAGAAACCTCACTTGACCGGGCCGTACTCACCGGCGAGTCCCAACCAATTCCGATCCGACCTGGCGAGCGGGTACTGGCGGGCAGCGTGAATCTTGACCGGGCCGTGACCATGCGCGTCGACGGCCCAGTGGGTGAACGCGAGATCGACCGGATAGGCGAACGGGTGCTCGAGACCGTCCGCAGCCGTCCCGGTACACAGCAGCTGGCTGATCGGGTCGCGCGCTGGATTGCCCCCACAGCCATTGCGCTGGCCTCGCTTACCATCGTTTTGGGCTGGCACCTGGGCCTGCCCCTGGACGACACCCTGCTGCGCGCGACCTCCGTGCTGGTGGTCGCCTGCCCCTGTGCAGTGAGCATTGCCGTCCCGATCGCCTACGTCAGCATTGCCGGGCGAGCGGCCGACGAGGGCGTGCTGTTTCGTGATGCCGCCGTACTCGAACGACTCGCCGGCGTGGACACGCTCTACTTGGACAAGACCGGCACCCTCACCGAGGGACGACCAGCGGTGGCCGAGGTCATCATGCATCAGCCACCGCCCGCATCGCTGGGATCAGACCCGATCGCCGTCATCCGCCTGGCTGCCGCAGCCGAGAGCGGCGTCGAACACGTCATTGCCGACGCACTGCGTCGCGCCGCCGGTGACCAGCCATTCCCGCCGCTCGATGCACGCCGAGGCGACGCTGGTGTCTCCGCCCACCATCCCGCTCTCGGCGAGGTGCTGGTGGGCTCCCCACGCTTTCTCCGCGAGCATGGCGTTCCGGTAACCGACGAGCCGGCCGACCACATGCGGGTCGAGATGGCCGTTGCCGGTCGCTGGGTCGCCTCCATCGTGTTTGATGACCCGGTACGCCCCGCGGCCGCGGCCACCATACGACATCTGCGCCGCAGGGGCATCGATTGTGGGCTGATCACTGGCGACCGTCGCGAGCCGGCCTTGCGGGTCGCCAACGAGGTAGGCATTGATGCAGGGCGGGTACATGCCGACTGCCTGCCGGCCGACAAGGCCGAGCTGATCCGCGACCGGGGCGGTCGGGTGGCGTTCGTCGGTGATGGTGCCAACGATGCCCTGGCGTTGGCGACCGCGGATGCCGGGATCGCCGTGGCCAACGCCAACAGCACCGCCGCCATGTCCGCCGGTGTCGTCCTGGGGGAAGAAGGTATCACCGGGGTCAGCCGTGCGGTCGAGCTCGCGCGCCGGGGGCGACGTCTTATGCGCCAGAACATCGGCTTTGCCGTGGCCTATAACGCAGCCGGGCTGACGCTGGCTACCCTGGGTGCCATCCCCCCGGTCGTCGCCGCAGCGGCCATGGCAGCCAGCTCACTGACCGTGATCGCCAATGCCGCCCGTCACGGCTGGCGTACAACTGCCCAACCAACGCCGCCGGGCGCACCATCCGATCAACTACTCCGGCAAACCGCCTGACTTCATCAGCTCCGGAGCCAGTCGGCGACCGGAGAGCATTGGCGGAGCCGAGGGCTCGGTGACGACGGTAAATAGACCGATCCAGTGTCCAACTTTCAGGGGTCACTGCAATCTGGCGAAGTAGCCATCATCGGCCCGGATCATGCCGGGGCTTCTGTCCTGGGTGCGCCGGTCGCGCGACTCACTGTCGCCCACCGCCACGACCGCCCATACCGGAGCCGCGATGGTGGTCGCTGCCGTCCATACTGGGCATCCGGTCGCGATGCTCCCTCTGCTGCCCTTGCATGCGTCCACGATCTTCCATCTGCTGCCTTTCCAGGCGCTGTCGGCCATCGTAGCCGTCGCCCGTCATGCCGCGCGACCCCATATCAGTGCCGTCGCGAGGGGGCGATGCGGGCAGGCTCACACCCTGATCACGCGCCCGCTCCTGCATCTGCTGATGGTGTTCATTGCGGATACGTTCCCGCTCCTCGGGGGTCTGGGTCGCCCGCAGCCGATCACGATATTCCAGCCGCTCCTGTTGGGTCATCAGCTCGCTGCCGTAGATGGGTGCGTCGGCTCCCATTTGTTGTGCCGTGGCCGAGAGCGGCACTGCCAGACCGACCGTAAGCAGTATCGCGCCGGCCACGGAAATGATTGAACCTTTCATGACGAACTCCTCCCCAATCGAGCGTTGATGGCATGCATTCCACACTCGTGAGGCTAGCCCCACAGCCCACCTTCTGCTACCAAAGTCCCAGATAGACTATTGTTAAGGATGCAGCTTAGCCTTTTGTCTGCAAAATGAGCCAACACCATGCACCCAGCCAACCCATGCGACCGAACGCCATGCAGCGAATGCTTCTCCAAACGATCACCTGCGTGGCGCTCTCGACTCTTTCCCTGCTGCCAGCCATGGCCCCAGCCACGGCCTTGGCAGAACCGACTCACCAGGAGGAGGGTTTTGACTGGGATGCCACCTGGGAGGAAGCCGAGGAGCGGGCCCAGGAGGAGCAGCGGCTGCTGGAAAAAGCCCGCCAGGTCAACGAGGGCGAGCTCGAATTTCTCACTGGACCGATGCCAGCGGATGCGGCACGCATGGAAAAACACATCCTGCTCGATCGCCACAGCCTCGGACACGGTTGGGCCGCGATGACGCAATGCCACTACCACCTCGATCCGGCCCCGGCCGTGCAGATCGTCTACGACGCTGAGCGCACACGAGACATCCGTATTACCCAGCAACAAGGCGTCGGTCTGGCCCAGGTCGACGGCGCCAGCGTGCAGATGCGGGAGATCAGCCGGGGAGCCAGTTTGTGTGTCTCCGCCCGAGTTCTCGCCATCCGGCCCGATCCTGATACGGAAGGCTACCTGGTCGAAAACGGCCCTTTCATGCGGCGTTTCCTCGACGGCTACTACCCGATGCAGGTGAAGCTTGTGGTCGACTGGCCCGCCGGATTGCTCTCATTCGCCGCCAGCCGCCCAGCACCTCGGCCTGGCCTGCGCATCGAAGCAAGCGATAGCGGTGTTCTGCTGGAGGCACACTTCGAGGGACGCCTGTTCTCTCAGCTGCAGCTACTGCCCGGCCCGGCACTGGATTCTCTGCCGGACTGATCTCGTCTGCTCTGTAGTAGTCCCCTGCAATCGCCCTCTGGTAGGTGATCGGGTAGACTGCCGCGTTTGATCATGACTGACTCCCACATGCGCGACGCCCCTCTTTCGACCGAATCCGAGACCACCGCTCAGACCGACATTCCAGGCTGGCCAATCGAGGTGATCGCGCCACCCGGCCTGGAAACCGCGCTGGCCGAGGAGTTGCGGCACCTGACTGACGGTGCTGCGATCAGCGACCGTCCCTTCGGAGCGAGTGCCGAGCTGCCGCCCGAACTCGTCTACCGGGTGCTGGCCGACAGCCTGATCGCAGGGCGCGTCTATCTGCCCCTCACCCAGGGTCCGGCAACCCATACCGATCTGCTCTATGATCTGGCGGCCAGTGTCGACTGGTCCAGCCAGCTGGCCGCCGGCGACAGCCTGTCCGTCACGGCTACCGGCGGTAACGAGGCGCTGCGGCATACCGGCTTCATCGCCACCCGGATCAAGGATGCGATCGTGGACCAGTTCCGCGACGCCACCGGCCAGCGGCCCGACGTGGACAGCGACGATCCGGGACTTCGCATCCATTGCCACGTGCCGCGTCAGGGCGACGCCAGCCTCGCGATCGAGCTCTCCAACGGCTCCCTGCATCGACGCGGCTACCGTGTCGATGGCGGCGAGGCACCGCTGCGGGAGAATCTTGCAGCGGGACTGCTGTGGCGGGCGCGCTGGCCCCAGGTGGCAGCCGAGGGGGCTGGGCTATTCGATCCCATGTGTGGTTCCGGCACCTTCCTGATCGAGGCCGCCCTGGCCCTATGGGGGCTGACCCCCGCCATGCGGCAGCGCCGCCTGGGCTCTCCCGCCTGGCGAGGACACGATGTCCAGGCCCGGGCCACCGCCCTGCAATCAGAACCGCGCGGCTGGCTCGACCAGCCACCAGCACGTGGTGCAATCACGCTCTACGGGCAGGATCGCGATCCATTGCAGCTTGCGGCTGTGCACGCCAATATCGAGGCGGCCGGGCTGGGCGAGGCGATCGAGATCCACCACACCGACAGCTTCGCCACCCCCTGCCCGCCGGCGCTCGACGGGCTGAAAACTGGCCTGCTGATCAGCAACGTACCGTTCGGTCAACGGGTCGAGTCGGCCGGGGACGAGGCCGCATGGAACCAGCTGTGTTCTGCCTGGGTACGCTGTCTGCCCGGCTGGTATTGGGGCATCTTGCGCGGCGGTGAGTCGGAGATGACGTGGCCGCTGCGCTTCGAGCGGCAGCTGACCGTGATCCATGGCGGAGTCGAGGCCGAATTTCTCCGCGGTCAATTCAGCGAAAAAAGCCTGCGCCGGCCCGCCGGCCCGCACGCCCTCGCCCAGCGACTGATCGCCCAGGGCCGCGATGGCGAGCGTACCGCCGAGGACTTCGCCAACCGGTTGAAGAAAAACTGGCGGCAACGGCAAGCCCTGATCAAACAGGGAGACAACGCCCTGCGCCTCTACGACGCGGACCTGCCGGACTTCAACCTCGCCGTCGACTACTACCGCAGTGAAGACGGTGAGGCCTGGCTGGACATCCAGGAATACCAGGCCCCACGAGAGATAGATCCGCAGAAGGCACGTGCCCGCCTGGCAGCAGCCACCGCTGCAGCGGTCGATGCACTTGACATCGACGAGGATTGCGTCGTGGTTCGTCAGCGTGCACGCCAATCGGGAGGCCGACAGTATGGCCGCTTCGGCAGCGAGGGTATCGAACGTGTCATCCGCGAGCGCGACACGCGATTGTTGATCAACCTGACCGACTATCTCGACGTCGGCCTGTTCATTGATCATCGACTGGTTCGTGACCGCTTGGTCGAGCTGGCCCGTGGCAAGCACATGCTGAACCTGTTCTGTTACACCGCCAGTGCCTCGGTCCGCGCGGCGGTCGGTGGCGCGCGCTCCACCACCTCGGTCGACCTGTCGAACACCTACCTCGACTGGGCCGAGCGCAACTTCGCACTCAATAGTCTCAGTGTCGGCGGTGACCATCAGCTGGTCCGGGCGGACGTGCTGCGCTGGCTGGAGCGCGCCTCGGACACCAGCCAGCGCTACGACGTGATCTTCCTCGACCCGCCATCGTTCTCGCACTCCAAGTCAATGGATGACACGCTCGACATCCAGCGCGATCACGTTGGCCTGATCAAGGCCTGCATGAGCCTGCTGTCCCCCAAGGGCGTTCTGGTCTTTTCAAACAATCTCAAAGGGTTTACATTGCACCCTGACGTCAAAAACCGGTTCCAACTCGATGATCTGTCAAGAAAAACACTACCAAAAGACTTTTCCCGCACGCCGGAGCGACGTTTTGTCTGCGAAATCCGTCGTCACTGACTGGCTGCCAAACCGCATCAAAACGCGTCTGTGGCCCGTCGGGAGAGCTGCAATAGCCACCGCGGCACTGACTTTGGCAAGCGGTTGTGCGACCCAGCTGTCCGGCCCTTCCGCCTCGCTCCCCGGCGACGAGACACTGGCTGCCGACGCACCCAGCTCTCTCGCCGAACTGCTGCCACAACGCCCGCTCAATACCATCGACACCCACTCAGGCATGCACAGCCGCTCAAGCGAAGCCGTGCTGCAGGCCGTGGCCCAACTGGGCACGCCTTATCGATGGGGGGGCGAGTCAGCCCAGCAGGGCTTCGATTGCAGTGGCCTGACCCAGCACGTCTACCGAAAGGCTGATCTGCATTTGCCGCGCAGTTCCTCCCAGCAATATCAAGCCACGGATCGCATCGAGCGCGACGAACTCCGCCCCGGCGATCTGGTGTTCTTCCGTCTCAAGGGCAGCCGCATCGATCACGTCGGCATCTATGCCGGTGACGACCGTTTCATTCACGCCCCGTCGAAAGGCAAGACCGTTTCGTTCGCCAGTCTGAAAAACAGATACTGGGCGCGGCGTTATGCTGGTGCCGGGCGTACAGCAGAGGCCAACAAGCTGCAGTTGGCCAGCAATCGATCTGAAGAAAACTGAGGTCGAGCGACCAAGGACCATTACCAGAATTAGGGATCAAGAGGCGCAGAAAGCCGCTCACAACTACTCCCCGGGCGCTCCCTCTCCGCGTCGATCATCCACCCACTCCACCGGCACGTCTCCATCGACAAACCGTAGCCTCAATGGCAAACGCCCGGCCACTCGGCCGCGGGTCTCGATGTCGGTCGCCCGCTTGATCAGCTCACCGGGCGGCTCACGCGTCTCAACCAGGGCATAACCCCGACGTTGTACCTGGGCTGGGCCAAGTGCCTCCAACTGACGCCCCAGCCCGGCCAACCGATAACGCTCCTCCCGTAGACGGTGCAGCATTATCTCCCGGTCTATCCGCAGCCGATCGAGTCCGGCAGACCAGCCAGGTACCAGGCGCTCACGGATGACCAGCAGCCGGCGAGATATGTTGGCGACTCGTTGCTGCTCATCGGCCAGGGTTTGACGCATCGTCTGGTCCAGCGCTCGTCGTGGAGCCTCGAGCCGGGCGCGTCGCTCTTGCAGCCGTCGACGCGGGTGGCGGCGCTCAAGGCCAGCCTTCAGGAGCTGCAATCGTTGTCGTCCGCCGGCAAGTCGTCGTTCCATCGCCCGCGCCAAGGGTGCCTCGAGACCTGCGAGCCGGAAGCGCGCCATCCGCAGCCGCTCGCCCGGCCCGGCTCGTTCCAACCGGCGCGCCAGCCAGTCGCCCCGCTGGGCTTCATTTTGCAGGCGTGCCCGCCCGAGCTCGCGGATGCGTTCCGTCTGATCGGCCAGTCGACGCCGCATATCGAATAACGTCACTGGCGTCGCAAGCTCGGCCGCTCCGGTCGGAGTCGCGGCGCGCTGATCCGCCACCAGATCGCAAAGAGTGGTGTCCGTCTCATGGCCGACCCCGCTGATCACTGGTACCGGGCAGGCATACAGGGCACGTACCAGGGCCTCGTCATTGAACGACCACAGGTCCGACAGGGAGCCGCCGCCCCGGACGATCAGTGCCACATCGAAATCATCATCGCCCAGCTGCATGACCGCCTGACGCAGTTCGCCAGCCGACTCGGCCCCCTGCACCCGGACGGGAAACAAGGTCACCCGAGCCAATGGGAAGCGTCTTGCCAGCGTGACCCGCACGTCATGGATTGCCGCACCAGCATCCGAAGAAATCACCGCAATGTGGCGCGGCAAGACCGGCGTGGACCGCTTGTGCTCGCTGGCGAACAGCCCCTCGGCGAGCAGCCGCTGCTTGAGGCGCTCGAACTCGGCAGCAAGCCTACCCTCACCGGCCGGTGCGACCGTCTGGACGATCAGCTGGTAAGACCCGCGGGCAGCGTAGATGTCCAACCGACCGGAAACCACCACCTCCTCGCCCTCGCGCAGTGGATAGGGATTACGCATCGCATTGCCACGGAAAAACGCACAGCGCAGCTGGGATTGCTCGTCCTTCAGGGCGAAGTAATGGTGGCCGGAGGCGGCCCGCTTGTGCTCGCTGATCTCACCGATCACCTCCACGGTCCCGAACACCTGGCCGAGAATGTCGCCTGCCAGCTTGTTGATCTGCGTGACCGATAAGGCGGTCTGTCCGGTTGATGGTGACATCAGCTTCCTTGACGGCTGGGCCGCAACTTGAATTCAAATGGATTCAGAGCGCCGACCGCAACACCGATGCTGCGGCAGCAGATACGAAAAAGGCCGCGAACGATGTCCGCGGCCGGGGGGGGCCTGTTGTTTCCAGATGCTCAGCCTGCCAAGGCGGACATGAGCGGAACCCAGACTTGAATCAGCGCTTTTCCGGCTTTTGGTAGTCGGCGGCTGTGTACGGCCCGGGGGGCTGCTGGCTCTTGTACTGCTCAACTGCCAGTGCCTGCAGGCCTTCGATGCGCTTGGCTTCGGCAATGGCCTTCTTGATGTCGCCCTTCTCCGCCATTTCGTCAGCGCCGGCCATCAGCGGCTTTTTCCACTTGGAACCGGTTGGGCTGTGGGGAAACGCGCCATAGCCCAAGGCTTCAACTTCTTCAGCTGCTTCAACGGCGGCGGCACGGGCTTTCTGGTAATCATCCATGTTGGCGGCGCTGGCAATACCGGCGGTCGCAAAAAGCGCCGCGCCGGCGCTCATGGCAATCAGGTGCTTGGCTTTAATCATTGTTTGTCTGCCTCCTAGGTGAATTGCTCTACTGTGGTAGCACACTCGACTTTAGCGCAATCAAAGTCGTGATGCCAACCCCTCGAGTCCCCGCTTCCAAAGCACTCTCAGGAGTGGATCTTGCTTGCCCCTCGCAAGTGAAGACATTTGCCCAAGGCGTGGACAGCACTATAATTGCGCGGACACTTTTATCTACCATCCGGAAAGAGTCCCCAAACATGCGAATCCTCGAGGAAGCTCTCACCTTCGACGACGTGCTTCTCATCCCAGCCCGATCCTCGGTCCTGCCCCGGGATGTGTCGCTCGTCTCGCGCCTGACCCGCAACATCGAAATCACCATCCCGCTGGTGTCTGCGGCGATGGACACCGTCACCGAGGCGCGGCTTGCCATCGCTCTGGCGCAGGAAGGCGGCGTGGGGATCATCCACAAGAACATGACGGTCGCCCGACAGGCCGAGCACGTCCGGCAGGTCAAAAAACACGAATCGGGCGTGATCAAGGATCCGATCACCGTTGGCCCGGAAACCAGTATCCGCGACGTGTTCAAGATCACGCGTGATCACTCGATCAGTGGCGTGCCGGTGGTCAGTGAAGGCCGGTTGGTGGGTATTGTCACCGCCCGCGATCTGCGCTTCGAGCAGAATCTCGATCAACCGGTCGCCAACATCATGACTGGCGAGGACGATCTGGTCACCGTCCGGGAGGGCGCAAGTCGTGAAGAGGTCGAAGCACTGCTGCACAAGCACCGTATCGAAAAGGTGCTAGTGGTCAATGGCGACTTCGAGTTGCGCGGCCTGATCACCGTCAAGGATATCCAGAAGTCCACCGACTACCCGCATGCTTGCAAAGACGCCTCCGGACAACTGCGTGTCGGCGCGGCCGTCGGTACCGCCGGCGACACCGACGAACGCATCGAGGCCCTGGTTGCCGCCGGCGTGGACGTGATCGTGGTGGATACCGCCCATGGCCACAGCAAGGGCGTGATCGAGCGGGTTGCCTGGGTCAAGAGTCGCTACCCACAGGTCGACGTCGTCGGTGGCAATATCGCCACCGCCCAGGCCGCACTCGAACTGGTCGATGCGGGCGCGGATGCGGTCAAAGTGGGCATCGGCCCTGGCTCGATCTGTACCACACGCATTATCGCCGGTGTCGGCGTGCCACAGATTACCGCTATTGCGAATGTGGCCGAAGCCCTCAAGGGCACCGATGTGCCGCTGATCGCCGACGGCGGTGTGCGCTTCTCCGGTGATTTCGCCAAGGCGATGGCCGCTGGTGCCCATACCGTCATGGTCGGTTCGATGCTGGCCGGCACCGAAGAGGCGCCGGGCGAGGTCGAGCTGTATCAGGGACGATCCTACAAGTCCTACCGTGGCATGGGTTCCCTGGGGGCGATGCAGCAGGGTTCCTCCGATCGTTATTTCCAGGCCGAGGCAGCCGCCGAGAAGCTGGTGCCGGAGGGCATCGAAGGTCGCGTGCCCTACAAAGGCTCGCTGGTGGCCATCGTGCATCAGATGATCGGCGGGCTACGCTCGGCGATGGGCTATGTCGGTGCCAAGGACATCGAGACCATGCGCAAGCTGCCGCAGTTCGTGCGTATCACGAACGCCGGCATGCGCGAGTCACACGTCCACGACGTTTCCATCACCAAGGAGAGCCCCAATTACCGGATCTGAACCCGACGACCCAGCGTCCACCGGGACGCCAATCTTCTGAGCAATCACAAGCGACCCGGCCCACCTGCCGGGTCGCGTCGTTGTGGGCCCCAGCCCGCTGCTGAACTTCACGGAAAAGACGATGACTACATCCCCGAGCATCCTGAACCAGAGCATCCACGCCGAGCGCATCCTGATCCTCGATTTCGGCTCACCATACACCCAGCTGATTGCAAGGCGCGTGCGCGAGTCACATGTCTACTGCGAGATCCACTCCTGGGACGTCGACGATGCCTTTGTGCAGGGCTTTGCTCCCACCGGGATCATCCTGTCGGGCGGCCCCGAAGCAGCCATCGATCCGCAGCACCCCCCCCGTGCACCCGAGCTGATCTTCGCGCTGGACGTACCCGTGCTGGGTATCGGCTACGGCATGCAGACCATGGCCACCCAGCTCGGTGGCAAGGTCGAGAGCGTCGATCAGCAGGAGTTCGGCTTCGCCAAAGTACGCGCCCGCGGCCACACCGCTCTATTGAAGAATATCGAAGACGAGGTCACCGAAGAGGGCTTCGGCATGCTCGACGTATGGATGGACCACGGCGACCAGGTCGTTGAGCTCCCCGAGGGCTTCAAGCTGATGGCCTCGTCAGACACCATCCCGATCGCCGGCATGGCCGATGAATCCCGTCAATTCTTCGGCCTGCAGTTCCATCCCGAGGTGGAACACACCCGCCAGGGCGCGCGCATCATCGAGCGCTTCGTCCGCGATATCTGCGGCACGCAAGGCCTGTGGCGATCGGATGCCATCATCGAGGCCATGATCGAGCAGGTACAAGAACAGGTAGGGAACGACGAAGTCGTTCTTGGCCTGTCCGGCGGAGTCGATTCCTCAGTGGTCGCCGCCCTGCTCCATCGCGCCATCGGTGACCGACTGACCTGCATCTTCGTCGACACCGGCCTGCTGCGCGAGGGTGAAGGCGATCAGGTGATGCGCACCTTCGCCGAGCACCTGGGGGTGCGGGTGATCCGAGTGGATGCCAGGAATCGCTTCCTTGACAGGCTTGCGGGCGAGCTGGACCCGGAAGAAAAACGCAAGATCATCGGCAATACCTTTATCGACATCTTCGATGAAGAGGCAAGCCAACGAGAGAACGCACAATGGTTGGCCCAAGGCACGATCTACCCGGACGTGATCGAATCGGCCGGCTCCAAGACCGGCAAAGCACAGCCGATCAAGTCGCACCACAACGTCGGCGGCCTGCCCGAGCACATGAAGCTGGGCCTGGTCGAGCCGCTGCGCCAACTGTTCAAGGACGAAGTGCGCCAGATCGGCCTGGAACTGGGACTGCCCAGCGAGATGATCATGCGCCACCCCTTCCCTGGTCCAGGCCTGGGGGTGCGCATCCTCGGTGAGGTCAAGGCCCAATATGCGGACCTGCTGCGCCGTGCTGATGCCATCTTCATCGACGAACTGCGTGAGGCAGGCCTGTACGACAAGGTTTCGCAGGCCTTTGCCGTGTTCCTGCCGATCCGCTCAGTGGGCGTGGTGGACGGCGGCCGGCGCTACGACTACGTGATCGCCCTGCGTGCCGTCGAGACCATCGACTTCATGACCGCGCGCTGGGCCCGCCTGCCCCAGGAGTTCCTGGAAAAGGTCTCCCTGCGTATCGTCAACGAGGTAAACGGCATCTCGCGCGTGGTCTACGACATCACAGGCAAGCCACCCGGCACGATCGAGTGGGAGTGACGGGCACTGGCTGGCAATGTCTAGCAACGGCAGGCATTTCGGCTGAGGGTAAAAGAACTTTCCGCTAAGCGATAGACTGTATGTAAACACAGTATTGCAAGGACGCGGAAC